>LLEN01000150.1_pt1 | contig 14743 bp, 10 predicted proteins | sample 595881 | NCBI WGS metagenome assembly LLEN01 (sample SAMN02919314, study PRJNA255460) | bioreactor metagenome | biome: chemostat; feature: culture 2012_10.3; material: sediment; isolation source: day86 10degC chemostat 2012 inoculated with Wadden Sea sediment taken from... | place: Germany: Bremen ...
ATATGCCTGCGAACTCAGTACTTTTTTGCCACCTGCCCTTTTTTTCTTTGCTTCGCTTAATTTATGTGGTGTCGGTTTTTCATTCTTGTTCTGCTCTTGCTCTGCCATTTTACAGTCTCTCTAAAAAAAAGAAGTTGTCTGCTTTGCTAAATCAACAAACGCAGGTGCAGAGCTTCGCACTGTTAATGCCATGAAAATCACGCCACAAAATATTTTCAATGGTAGCGTTACAAAATATACATTCATTTGTGGCATCGATTTTGACACCATTCCGATAGCAAAATCGACGAGGAATAATGCTGAAAACACTGGAATAAAAACCATCACCGTCATGACGAAGATACCGGCAAGGTGAGCAATAAATCTTTTTGGCTCCAAGGCAATATTAACCTCACCTAACGGTACAAAATCGAAGCTAATTCCAATTATCCGAACGAGGTCAACATGAAGATCTAGTGTTACAAGCAACGTAATTAACGTCATCATCAGGGCATTGCCTAATAACGATCCAGTCTGTCCTGAAAAAGGATTAAATACATTAACGGCAGCAAATCCCATATGAACATCAATCGTTTTCCCGACAAAATCAATTGCCCCATAAACCATTGCCAAACTGAAAACAAAAACAAAACCAAGCATAATTTCCGATAAAATATAAAAAAAACTAATCGTTCATCAACCTCTCGAATCTGCGTCAGTTTCGCAGTACTCGCAAATACTCCTGCCACAACGATAAGAAGAATAATTCTAATTGATTTTGGAACACGTGAGAATGGTGGCAATCCCCCAGAAATCATCAATGGTGTGAATCTTGACGCAGACAGCACCATAGCAATATTAAACTCAGAAAAAGCCATGTTCCCTTCTTATTCAACTCAAAATTGAGCAATTTTCTCAATATGTGTAATTACAAAGTCGACAATAGACAGAAGCATCCAACGACCAATCAATAATATTGTCACTCCAGCAGCTAACAACTTCGGCACAAATGTTAATGTCATCTCTTGGATTTGCGTTGCTACTTGAATTAAGCTGACAAGCAAACCTACGGCCAGACACACCATTAATACTGGTGTTGCTATAATCGCCGTCTTAATTAACATTTGTGAAAGAATAAAAACTGCGGTATCACTGGTCATCAAGTGATTCATCTAGCTTTGAGATAAGATTTCCGGCAACCTCACGAAGGGGGAGTGCACCAGCCGCAGCTGGTGATTTGAGGATCCGTGTAATAATCTTATCTGCTTCTTTATCTTTTCCACGTTTACGTAACAACATCGCCTTGGCAAACAATCCGGTAAAACAACGACGATTCAATCGTAGCGCCCTTACCAAGTGTTCATCAGCGACACTGAGTTTATTCTGAATCGCGCTGACTAACGCTAGGCCACCATGGGATTCGGAAAAGTTATGATCGAGGTGCAAGGCGTTCTCAAAAGCACGCTGACACTTATCATATTGATCTTCGAGCAAGTAGCACCAGGCAAGCCCATGCCAAGTACCGACATGAGAAGGCATCGTTTCTAGCGCTGTTTCAAAGACCGCTGTTGCCTGCTCGTAATCGTTCCCTATTAACAGCAATTGACCTTTAACTGCGAGTGCTCGACCAGCCTTAGGTGCAATAGACAACGCTCTATCAATAAATGTTAGTGCACTTTTCGGATCATACAGAGTCAGCTTAATCGTTGCCATCGACAACAGCGCTTCAAACTGGCTTGCATCATTTTCCAATGCCTTTAAACCAGTTTGTTCAGCTCGCTCTATATTATCCATGTCAAGCAGCAGCAAGCTCAGACAACCTAACGCCTCAGCATCTTCCGGATTTGAAGATAAATAGGACACAAGCACCTCTTCACAGGCTGTATATTCAGCTTGAAAGTGAAGCGATCGAGCTTTGAGTAGCATTATTTTAGGAACGTCTTCAACCTGTGTCTGTATCGATTCAATGTAATCAATAACACAATCATAATCACCTACCTGAAAAAGTGAATATACATGATTGTATAATGCCCAAACTGGCGGTTGAACGGTATTGATAACAACGGAGAGCCACTCGATAGCATCATTATAATGATGAGTTGCTAGCGCAGCCGTTACCGCTTGATAACGACAATCAAGATCTTCAGGATGATCTTCTATTGCTTTAACAGCCAGTTCCCAAGCGCCACTAAAATCATTTGCCTTTAAAGCAAACTCGATAGTTTGTGCAAACAATTGAGTGTTACTTGGGTCAAACTCCAGATACTTCTTGTATCGATTATATTGTTCAGAAATATCCATAAAAGCCTAGCAAACGCATCAAAAATTTATTATTTAAATTATTAAAAGGAAGATACGTATTTTTTTTATTATTCAAGCAAGCAGCATTCTTCAGTGTTATTTATAAAGCGTCCATTTTTTTTGACGAATATCACTTTCGGTGCAGAAAATATGCCGTTGCGGCCTATTACATTCCCCAAAATCATGATCTTTCCTACCTCTTATTCCTAAACATCATCTCTAAATCAACATATATATTATTAACTTAACTATCAGTAAATCCCGACAATATCGATTGTAGGTTAATTTGTTAAATAATTACTCATGCTCATAACATTTAATTTAACCATCAATATCTCTTAAAATCCAAACCAGCTTGACGGACGCTGAAATTTACAAATTAAATTTACTGGGAAGAATTAAACTTCAAAAATGAAAATTATGTTTGTTATTATCGGCTTTGATAACCAACTACTCGAACCATTTAATCAGAAACAAGTGCATTGACTCATGAGTGTCAAATATATTAGGATTTACAAAATTTCCGATGTACACCAATGATTGCACTTTCTTAGATACTCAGTTGTATTAAATCTTCAAGTACCTTAAAAAAAATGTCGAGTTAATCACCAAATGTGCATTAAGCTTTCTATAGTATCAATCGCCAAAAAAAATTGGTGTTGTATATTTAGTCTATCACTGCAGTGCTAGGTACAAGATAGCTTCATTATTTCAATTAATCACTTTTCTTCAATTCAATGAAACTTGCTTATTTCCGTTAGCTTTGCTTATACAAGCTAATCAGTTCATAAGTAAATCGAGCATACGCTTTTATTGAAAGGTACTGTGATTAGGTCTATTGGATAATTTTCTTGTTATGGTTCAAATTCGGAACAGGACGTTACATGATTTTAGATGTAAAAGTAACATTTCATACCGCAGTCGCTGCTGGGGATGAAAACCAATTATATGTGTGGTTAGTCCGGATGGGGGAATTAATCGCTAATGAAGAACTCTCTAAGCAGGTAGCGATAAGTATTTTCCTTGACGGCGATGTCAATATTGCCGAATTACCTAAGCTGCCATGTGTAACACGTTTGTGCAAAAATTACGACAACAGGACTCATGGTCCTGAGTTAGTCAGAATGGCAGCCTTGAACGAGGCGCTGTCTCCCTCTTGTGCAACTGCCGTATTCATGGGACTGAATGTATTACCTTTAAATTCATTAAAACCTTTTTTTTAACCATAGCAAAAGCCGACGCCATTGATCATGCCGCCCTTTGCCAGGGCAGAAACCGAACGGATGAACTCAAGCCAGAAATGGTAGATGAGCATTTCCGAAGGCTTTCAATCAGTACAAATTACTATTCGTCAGATCTCATGGTCTTTGATGTCGACAAAACCAGCCGTAAGCTCGCTGCAATGCGTACCTTCGATTTGGTTGAACGCAGACAACAAATTAAGAACCAGGGCCATTTCGTTATTGATGACATTTTAAATAAGTTGCTACCAGCAACGACGGGCTTCAGAAATAGCGATGTTTATTTCGTCAATCCATTAACAACCATAGAGAGCAGCGAGTCCACATTATCAGCAATGCGCGAAAAAGCTTATAACGTGCGAGGAGCAGTCGCCTTTGACCGCAATAACCTCCCCTGGGTTCTTAATGACGAGACAACAATTGCTAAAGTCACACCTTATGGAAGCTATGCCACCGCAACGTGCAGTGCCAGTGAATGGCTAGAGCCTAGCTTTATCAAATCAGTGTTAATAAAAGCAAATCATTATTCAAAACTCGATGATGGAAAACTATTTAGGTTGCCCTCACTCTTGATAGATGCGCTTGATTCAGATGCCCCAGCTTCTGAAATCTATGACATCGTTTGTCAATTGAAACAAGAAGGAAGCCTGCAATGAAAACCCCCTCTCATCGAAAACCTCTATGTGCCCAGCCTTTTACCTTATGGAACATGAAGACTGAAGGCTGGCGAGGATGTTGTAACCGTCACCTGAAGCCGCAGAACTTGCCGGGCAATCCATGGAATTCTAAATATCAGCGCGAATTTCGGAAGAAAATGTTCTCTAGGGACACATTGCCACAAGTGTGTCATAGCTGCCTACATTACGGGTATAACTCTGCCATGAAATACGGCGGTGAATTCAACCCTGAAAAATATGATTTCAAGACCGGGGCCATACTAGGAGAAATCGATGTAATGCAGTATTTCCTTGGCAATAAGTGCAACCTTGCCTGTGATACTTGCGATACTGAACATAGCATTATGCACGGTAAAGTATTCCCTGATCGCGTTATTGATGTAGATAAAGTCATTGCCGTTGATCAGGTATCTGAAATCTTACTTCATCAGCCAAAATCGGTCGTTGTATATGGTGGTGAACCATTCATGTACAGGAACCTCAACGATGATCTCATCACCATATTAGAAAACACTAATGCTACTGTTTCGATTCTCACAAACGGCAGCTATGATCTCGTCAAAAACGGTTTTTGGAACGACATCGTTTTAAAATATCCTAAACGGCTTTGCATGGTTTTTTTTCGCTTGATGGCACACGCGAATTAAATGAAAAAAAATTCGACGCGGTCTCGACCATAGCGTGCTAGAGAAGAATATAGACAGATGTGTTGAAAATCTTGATCTATTACATTTTGCGACAGTGCATGTAACGTTATCGACCATGAACATCGATAACCTGGAAGAAATCTATAAGTGGTGGCTAGAACGCGTACTTAACGGAAGCATGTACTTGTTTGACCTATGCGCTGTTGTTAAACCTCATGATATGGCATTACACAACCTTCCCCGCAGCGTTCGGATGAAATACGCCGATAGATTCAGGACATTTCTAAAAAAAACGTTGTAATAAATAGCCTTAAAGACGTTGAGGCAAAATGGGTAGCTGACAGTGCGGTTACTTCTTTCAAAGAGCTTATAAAAGCCTTAGAGGTTGATCATGTCCCGAGTGATATCTACGGGAGCAACCTTAATGCTATTGATATAGAAATTATTGAGTAAGGATGTTCCATGCTGCCAGTAGTATTATGCGGTAACAGCGCATATTCCGACCAGTTTCAGGTTTTTGCGCATTCATTCAGGAAACATAACCCTTCACGAATGGTCATTATGTTCCATGCCGGTGACTTTGATACGGCCTTATTAGACAAATACGGTGTTGAAAGTCAGGTTGTCAATCCATTGGAAGGCGCATCTGACCAATTTGATTCGACACACATGCACGGTGCTCTTTTGCGTTTGGTTGCATTTGATTGGATAAGTAAACATTGGGATACAGATATACTCTATATGGATCTCGACATCTTGGTATGCGGACCCGTTGATGATGCGGATTCCATTACCGTGACTGCAGATTCTCCTATTGCAGGTATCGGTGAATATCATGCTTTGAAAACAGTGAATGGCAATACCAGCTACGCATTGCACCGCCCATTGTATTGGTATCAACGACATATAAACAGAACCTATTTTAATGCCGGTGTTCTTGTCGTGAACCCCAAGTGGTTGTTGAATAAGGCAAATGACAAAGGTTACCATTCTATCTGTAATTGCTATTTCAAGAACAAATATAAATGGTCAATGGCAGATCAGGATTGCCTTAACTACTTATCTCCAAATCAAATTCCCCTTCCACGTTCACTGAATGCAATGCCTGAGTTATCTATCTGGTTCTTGGAGGATTATGTAGATCATCAAAAACTTACGCAATCGATAAGAGAATCTAAAGTATTACATTGGGTCGGAAAAATGAAACCCTGGAGTTCGTCAATCCATGGAAGCCATACAGATCCCGATAGGCAAATGATGCCTATGGATTTGTATATGGCAACTTGCGAGGAACTCCGAGATCATCTTGAAAAAGGCTTTTATCGAACCGTAAAAATTAATGCAACAATGTGGAAATCAGCGCGAAATTTGTAAGCCAGCATCGACTCGTTATAGCAATCGACAATATTGATTGCTATAACCTTGCACAAAACAGCTATAAGCAGATATCTAATCGTACAAAGTCAATAGATTATAATTTGGATTATCGAAACAAGAAGAAGAGGGAAGAAGGAAGAGAAAAAAAACAGAAACAATAAAGCAGCTGAACGTATGTCCAACTGCTCTGTGTTAATTAGCAATAGAGGGAGATTTCAGAAAGAAGCTGGTTCGCCAGTTCCACATGACGATCTTCAGCAGGTGCATTTTCAATAAGCTGAGTCAGCAAATCAATCGCTTCATCCTCAAGCTCGTTATCTCTAAGATACAATGCTTTTGCGTATAAAACTGGCGCGAAATTAGCGTTATCATTCAATATACTCTCCCAAATTTGCAATGCCTCATCATCACGGTCCATTTGACGATACAACAGACTCATTTCAAAACGTTCAGGTATCGCGTCCGGTCTAAATTCCAAGTAAGTTTCAAATGCAACCATCGCACGTTCAAAAAGTCCGAGCACTGCATATATCCGCCCTAATGTTGAAAATGCGCCAACTGGAGCCGTTTCCTCAGAAACTAATCGTTTTAATATGCGCAGTGCAACAATATAGTCCTGTCTATCAAAATAAAGATTAGCTAGAGCCAGCAACTCATCTTTTTCGAAATCGTTATAGTTATCCATTTCTTCCTCGACACTTAAATCATTGTTTAATATTTAATTTTAACATTTATTATAAACAATAACTCACTCATAAGACATTACTATAATTTAAATTATTGTTTAATGTCACATGTGAACTCAGAGATAATTATATAGATAACCTTTTGAATATTTATAAATACAGCGGACTCAGAAAAGTGGGATTGAAATTATTTTTTCACTTCATATTAATTGCAGTTGAGGAACATAAACACAGACCTTACGATTTGAGACCATCAAACAGATATCAAAAACAAGAAACTAATGATAGGTGAGGAATAATTACTAGACCAAAAGGTAAGATTTGTCGAGGACAACTGCTAAATAAAAGAGGTAGAATCAATGACTCTACCTCTTTTATTTAATATTAAATTTTAGACTAGCACCAATAATTAACTCAGATCTTCTGTGTTAAAGGAACTTCGCCATGCCCTTTAGATACATATTTCTCTAACCATTTTTGCCCACAATCTTTACATACATATTCAGTTTCCCACGTTTTAAAGTCTGTACGCACTTCATCAACAATGGATGCTAATTCAGGAATATCCTCAACTTTTTTTTACCATCGTAGCTACTTTCTAAATTCACACAATCACACATCGTCATTTATCCAAGTAAATTAAGTTAATATCGAATGCTCCAATATCATCTTTGTACCATTACCTATCAACCATTCTCGAGCACCTCCAGCAGTCCTACCACCCTGTTCGAAGCCATAGCCTCGTGATTGGATTGGCCCAAACTGTGATGTATTCCCGAACTCGATAGGAGTCATTAGAGAATTATTATTGAAATCATTCAATTTGAACTGCACTAAAACATCACCTGATGTATTTGGAATAGTTGCTCCAAAATCTTGATACAAAGATAAGCGCTGCTGCGCTTGAGATCGAGTTGCAACTCCAGCCAAGTCATCTGCGGCAGTAATCCACACTTCACCACCGCCAATATAACCTTCACCTCGTTCAAATGCCTCTGCATATTTTCTAGGCATTACACGGTTGAATATACCATTTTCAGGCAATGGATTAGATAAACCAATTTCAGAAATAGGTGATAAAGAGCTAACATTGTTTGAAACCTTACCAAACGGCAATCGATCTACAATCCATTTAGTCGCATTATCCGGCAGAAGCTTCCCAATCGTTCGGTCAAGGGCATACTCAGCAGCAATTCCACCTACAACTTTCCCAGTCTGAAGACTCAAGAAACCATAGTCTGTCACTGCGTTAGTTATACCATCCCACATTTGGGCCGCACCATCTATAGCCCACTCAATCGGTAGAATTGGTACAGTTCCCAGACCAGGCTCTAACGGAATTGGGTCTGAATATCCAAATATGTCACCCAAAAATACGCCTTCTTGGTAATTACCTAAAGCTGAGAAGCTTTCACCTGGATAATCATCAGGTAGCATTTCAGCACCATAACGAGTCATTTCTTGTTCTAGAGTCGTATAATCAGCCATCCCACCGTCAAATAAGGCGGCAACACCTTCATTAGATGCTTGACCGCCCTCAGGCCAAGCATAATAGCTAGTTTCTGCGCGATCTACTTTGATCTGCTCAGCTCTTGCTTGTTCAGCAGCCGCTCGATGTTTACCAGCCACCGAGTTCCCCAACGCATTTCCAAACGCGTCTACAGCGATATCTGTAAAATCACGCTTTCCACCAATATCCATCCACTCTCTAGCAACGTTCTCTGTATAACCGCCTGCGAATGATGAGGCCATATCACGTGATAATTGCTGACTGGTAGTCATCCCATCACCTAGTGCCACTTTGCCGGCATAGTGGCCAGCCATGGAACCAGCGACATTCGCCGCCAGCGCTTTCCAGCTAAAGTTACTATGACCTTCCAGAACGGCATTGGTCAGGTAATTGCCCCCGGCCTGAATCGCTGAACGTGCAGCAATTTGTCCAACTTCACTCAGATTAGCCGCCCCGACCACTCTATTGGCAATATCACCGACTCCTCGCAGCCAAGGCACCTCGAGCTCCTGCCTTGAAAACGGCCCCCATGTCGAAGCCATCCTGTACATCAAGCGCCATACCGACAATTTGACCGGCTGCATTCCCGGCAGCTGCAGCAACAGCACCTGCAGCCATTGAACCCGCGACACCAGCTGCGGTCGAGCCTCCCAATGCTGTACTGACGCTACCAGCAATTGCTGCACCAGCCCCACAGGTCACTACTGCCGCCACTACAATAACAACGATGGCGACAATCATCGTGGCACAGCCGTGGTTACTCGGAGGCGGTACATGTATCGCCTCGGCATCTATCTTGCCAATTGCATCCGCGGCATTGTACGGCTTGAAGGTACTGTCATTGTTGTGAACATTATTGTTCACTGTCGGGATGGTCAGGCTCATCCCTTGCTTAAGCGCTGCTGTTGGCTCTATCGAGTTGGCATCGGCAATCAAATACCAGAGTGAAGAATCACCCCACAGCTTCTGGGCAATCCCTTTGAGGGTATCGCCGCTAGACACCGCGTACGTGCCCGGCGCAGATTGCTGCATTTTTGATGCGCTAACCATGTGGCTTTCAAAGTTAGTGTCAGAAAGAGTGCCCGATTCACCCAGCACTTTCCCATTGGCATAGTAAAAGTCCTGGATTTGTTTACCATCTCTACGGAAGAGTACCTGCCCGTCACGGTTGCTGATAAGCATCCGGTCATGGCCTTCTGAGCGGGTATTCGAACCACGGACATACATCAGCTCGCCAAAGCGGTCAAAATACGATGTGGTGTTGTTAGGCCTCCAATGTCGTCGCGTCGTCGTCATGTTAGACGTCAGTTGCTGAGCACTGGTACCAAAGAAATAGGACTTGGTATGAACTTCTGTGTAATCCCTGACATCAGCCCTCCCCTCAGAATTTTGTTACTCTGCTGGTTAACATTGACCGTGTATTTGAGTACGTTTCCGGTACTGTCGTAGCTGTTGTAAACAACCTCGCTCGCCTTGCGCAACTGCGTATTATTATAAACTTGCTCTGTATAAGTACGAACAATAGGGCCGGAGTTTCCGTACCTACGCTGTACACGTGTCTCGTTACGGAAGATATCTCTCAGGTTGGAAGTCGTCTGCTTGTTTAGTCTAGAGCCGTTGCCCCAGGAATAGTCCGTGCGCTTGATAGCCGAACCACGTCGCGCATGGCTATTTCCCTCACCATTCGAAATGGCGTATTTATATTCTCGGGTCAGACGACCATAGCTATCATAATCCCGAGATGTCTGCTTATACGTTGTGGCCGATGTTGATGCGGACGTCGAGTTATCCAGCTTGTAGGTTGTTTTAAGCTGCCCGGAGCTATGCAGATATGTATAACGTTCATGGTCATAACGCCCACCATCACGTCTGATTTCGCGAGTACGGCGGTTTAAGTGATCGTAGGTGAAGGATCGCGTTCCATCTTTATATCCACCTTGCTTAGTTGCATCCGCCAGAAGCACACGGTTGACTGAGTCGTAGGTGTAATAGTGATCTTTAGTCTCGTGAGCACGGATAGTCCCAGACTTGAGCACTTCGACATGCACTTGACGACGGTTACCGACTTCATCGTAATAGTACTGCAAACGTTGCAACCCAGACGTATTTGACTCAATTTTCGGGGCTGAACTACCGTACTTCGACGTTGCAGCCTGAAGCACTTTAGGTGAGTAAGCCTGCTGGGGAGAGGTTACTTCAACCAGTTGGCCTCGTTCATTATATTTATTGGTCGTCGTGCGCTTGAATTCATAGACGAACGTTTCGGCACCTGTTTTAGTTGTAGAACCACCATACTTATGATTCGGTTTATCTATGTAGGTGTAATTTCGAGTGAACTTCCGGTTTGAACTGTGAGTTTCACTGGCACGATTTCCCATTTTGTCGTAGTCATAGCGACTCACTTCCGTTCGATATATACCGGTCACACTTTTTGTATGGTGACCCCTTTGCTGAGGCGACCATTCTGCCAGTTTTCTGGCTAACGCATCCCAGCCCGAGCTTCCCGTACGAGTGATTGACTTCAACGCGCCATTATTCCAATACGTATACGTATTGACGTTATCACCGTTCGTCTCTTTCTCTACTTGCTTGTGCGCATTTAACTTAACACTGGTAATACGCCCGCCTAAATCACGGCGCTTATTAACATTACCAAAGCTGTCGTACCACCACTGCTGATACTTTCCATCAGCCGTAACTTCTTTAGACTTACGGTTATAGCTGTCATATTCATAACGAGTGACGGTATGCTCCAAGGTCCGCTTGGCTATAACATTTCCATTCGCGTCATACATGGTATAGACAGTATTAGACCCATTATCTGACGAGCCGGTTATGTCTTGAATACGGCGGCCTGCCTGATCATAAATATAAGTATGAGTAAGGCCAGAGTCATAACGACGGAAATACCCTGGAATAGTATGAGTAGTAGTATAAGTACTAGAAGTGCCATAAGAACCATAAGAACCCGACGCGCCATACCATGCATAAGGGTCTATTCGTTTTTTTTGGTTTCAGTGATCACTTTCGGTTGAGTTACCCTGATTTGACCTTCCCTAGTCACCAAGCCGCGTTTGTTATAGGTGGTGAAGATAAAGTTACCCATTGCATCCTGGGTATGGGTTTTATTGCCGAAGCTATCGTAGCGATAATGCGTTACCCCACCGACGGCATTTTTCTCCCATGCCAGCAGACCTGCACTGTCATACATCCGCAAGGTGCTGTGGTTACGCCCGTCCGTTTTACGAACCAGGTTGCCCAATTTATCGTAATCATACGTCTGGACTACTGCTTTATTATCGACTGCACCAGAGCTGGACATTACCTTGACGGATGGCAACTGCTCCCAGACAACCTGGTTGTTCAGGTTATAATGCTGCTTGGTGACACCACCAAGGGCATTGATGGTTTGTGTCACATTACCCCAGCGGTCAACATTCCGATTGATGACGGGTTGCTGGCCGCTTTTATGCGCCGGTAATTTCTGCTGGGTCAGAAAACCAAAATTATTGTACGTATGATACGTTTTCCAGTCATCTGAACTGCCACCTCCCCCCGCGGCCAACTGATAGGTAACGCGTCCCTGTAGATCATATGACTGGGACAACACATCGCCATTTTCCTGGTGCTTGCGGGTGAGGTGACCGACTTTGTTGTAGGTGTAGGCGTAGACCATATTCCCGGCCTTGCCAGACTGGGAGACTTCCCCGAAGGCGTTGTAGCTAGACTGCTCTGCGCGGCCGTTGATGTCTGTTCGTATTTGATTGCCGCGTTTGTCATACTGGTAGGATTTCGTCAGCCAGTAGTCGTTATCAGTTCTGCCGCTCCAATGAGAGTATTTAGTATCTATCCGTACCTTTTCCGACAGGGTGTTGCCCTTGGCATCATATTTGTAATAGGTGGTAATGCCATCACCGTTTGTGACTGAAATACGGCGACCGCGGGCATCTAGTGCATAATTAGTATCAAAAGACCCTGTTTTACCCGAACTATCAATATCATGTTGCTGAGCAAGGTCTCCATGAATACTGTATACAAAATCAGTTTCATGGCGGCCGAATTTACTGCGGTAAAAACCACTGGTCCATTTGCTACGCTATGGTTCACGCCTTGCGTTTTAATCAGGCGACCCAGCGCATCATAACGCTTGTCCACCCGGCCGCCGGCAGCATTGGTTTCATAAATCACATTACCAAGATCATCATAGCCAGTTTGGGTAGTCAGCTTGCTCGTCGCTCCGCTTCTATCTCCGCTGCTGTAGAACTTGTAACTACTCCCGTCCCAGCGGCTTTCTCGGGTCTTGCGGCCAAGCGCATCATATTCGTAGCTGGTATAACGATCAAAACCAATCCCCCCGTCTCCGGCTGATGGTTTTACTGGGGATGCCGTCAGTGAAGACGACCGTGTGACTAGACGCGCGTAATCACTTTTTTTTGCTTAACTGCCCAAAGGCGTTATACGAAAATTCAGTTAGGTAGCCTTGCTCACGACCACCACTGAGCTTTTTCAGCACATCGAACTGGGCACTCTTCTGTCCGGCTTGGTTATAATAGGTGTACTTCTCAGCCCAATCATCATAATCAATACGAGTGCGCTCTTTGACGACGTCACCAAATTCGTTGTACGTAAACCGTGTTTCCTGTGCGACACTTTTGGCACCGAGCGACGAGTCATAGATCGACACCGTGTCACCCACGACCTTGCTTACCCGGCCCTGACGGTCAAAATAGCGTGTCAATGTCCTATCGTAGGTACCATTGCCGGTAATACGGCCGGCCGCCATCGACTCGCTGATCACGGTACCGACTTTGATGTCATTCATCCAAACTTGTTGTGGTAACGGATCACCTTGACGTTTGAGCTTGTACTGCTACTGGCGCTATAGCGGTACTCCGTCACATAGCTGTCAGTATCAACCTCGTAGCGTACCCGCCCGGTTCTGTCATACACTTTGTAGCTGTTGTGCCAATCCGCCTCGTTGGTCGAGCCCATGTTATCTGTCTGGGCGACGGCCAGCCCAAGCGCATTGTAGGTAACCGTTTTGACCTGTCTAACCCGGCTAGAGCCAGACGCAAAATGAGTCTTGCCATCACTGCGACTGTGGTAGCCAGACAGCAAGATTTTGGTCTGGCGGTTTGCTGCGTCGAACTGGTACTCTGTGGTGCGGGCATCAGCCGTTCCATACCCCTCTATCTGCTTGGTCAGGTTGCCATTATTGTCATAATAGAAACGGGTATCAGGACGAGTTGTAGCAGTTCGAGTGGTATTGTTGGTTAAGCGGTATTTAATTGCCGGAGCCTGCTCCCTGGTCAGGCGGTTGGCGCCATCATACTCGTAGTGCCAGGTATGGCCCCGCTTATTGGTGAAACTGAGCTTGTTGCCGTTGGCATCGTAGGTATACGACTCTGATTTTCCGCGGGCATCGGTCACCTTGAGCAAACGTCCACCGGCATCATAGGTATTGGTGGTCACCCGGTTGCCGGACTTGGCATGGCTGGCCAACCAACTAGCAACGCCTGATTCACTGTTCCAGCTTCCGGTAAACTTGGTGCCGTACTGGACAAGCTTTGTCACCTGTCCGGAAGTGTTGTAGCGCTTCTCGGTGACAAAGCCCTGCTCGTCCATCGCAAATCGCTGACGTCCCACCTCATCAAAAAGGCTGCGAACCTGACGCTGGTTCACGTCGGCACGGCTGCCTGACGAGACTTGTGTCACATTGCCAAAGGCATCGTACTCGCGACGTATCAGCGAATCATCCGCGGTGCTGCCCGCATTGATGCCATAGTGAATGGTATCTTTCCGCTGCCCCCGCAAGGTATAGGTGTAATCGGTAATGTTCCGAAGGCCGCCGGTGGTCTGCCAGATGTCCGAACGGGTCAGTTCACTGAATTCATTGTAGGTATAGTCTGACTTCAGGTTCAGTCCGCTCTGCTCTCTGACTTTTTTTTCCCCAGACGGTTGTACGTGATCGCGTGCGTGCGGCCATCTGCACCGCTGGCCTGTAGACGTCCTGTCAGCGTCGTGGTGATACTTCCCCCCCCCAGTCCCGAGGTACTGATGCGGTTATAGTACCGGCGGGTTTCTTTGACCTGACCCAAGTTGTCATAGGTTGTCTGGTTCACTTCGCCCAGCGCATTCACGGTATACGTCAGGCGGCCGGCAGCATCATAGAAAAAGAGTGTTTTGTTACCCTCCCCGTCAATCAACTGTGTTTTTCTGCCGGCGCTGTCATACAGCGTTGTGGTCGACTCTGCCCCTTTCTGAACTTTGGTTACCGCACCAAACCGGTTATAGGTCGTCACCGTACTCCGGCTGCCGGTACTGG
>LLEN01000151.1_pt1 | contig 14721 bp, 14 predicted proteins | sample 595881 | NCBI WGS metagenome assembly LLEN01 (sample SAMN02919314, study PRJNA255460) | bioreactor metagenome | biome: chemostat; feature: culture 2012_10.3; material: sediment; isolation source: day86 10degC chemostat 2012 inoculated with Wadden Sea sediment taken from... | place: Germany: Bremen ...
TGTCGAAATTGGGAATGGTAAATACTGAAATGGATTTTAATCATCCAAGTATAGCGAAAGGTCATCCTCTTGAACGTCATTGTCTATACAAGATAACTGAAACTATGTGGCGCGATTGAAAAATATGCAGTTAGCTTTATTAGGAGAGTGAACTTTCCGTAATTATTCTTTTTGTCAGTTGCAAGTCTGGCTAAACTGTGAAAAACTAAAACTTGTTGTTATAGATGAACTTACTGTCTAAGTTTTATCAACACAACTTCGTATAACCCATTAATAGGGTATGGGGGTCTCTACCAGAATCCGTAAAATTCTGATTACGAAGAGTTAAGTGGTTAGTAGCTTTTCTCTTTGTAAGGTAAAACTATCTTCTCTGCAGAAGCGCTGTTGATCGAAACCCAAACAGATTAAGAGCATAATATGAAAGAATTTATTTGCGGTTTACCCAAAGTTGAACTTCACCTTCATATTGAAGGTTCGCTTGAGCCTGAGCTCATGTTTGAGCTAGCTAAACGTAATCAGGTGACGATCCCGTACAATTCACCCCAAGAAGTACGAAATGCGTATCAGTTTCATAATTTGCAATCTTTTCTTGATATCTACTATCAAGGCGCGAACGTACTTATTCACGAACAGGACTTTTTTTTGATTTAACCTGGGCTTATCTTCTGCGCTGCCAGGAAGATAATGTTGTGCATACTGAAATATTCTTTGACCCCCAAACTCATACTAGCCGGGGTATCGGCTTTGAAACTGTTATTAACGGGATCCACCGTGCATTGGTTCAGGCCAAACATGAACTGGGGATCACAAGCCAGCTGATCATGTGTTTCTTGCGCCACCTTGATGAGGCGTCAGCATTTGAAATGCTGGAACAGGCCCTGCCACATAAAGACAAGATCATCGGTGTCGGACTCGATTCTTCGGAGTTGGGGCATCCGCCTCTGAAGTTTGAAAATGTATTCCAAAAAGCGTTGTCAGAAGGCTTCTTGACCGTCGCACATGCTGGAGAAGAGGGACCGGCTCAGAATATCGATGATGCTTTAGTATTGCTGGGAACCGCGCGAATCGATCATGGTGTGCGTTGTGTCGAAGACGAGGAGCTGGTGGGGCGGTTAATTGAAAACCAAGTGCCGTTGACCGTCTGTCCGCTATCCAATACTAAGCTCAAAGTTTTTGATGAGATGGAGCAACACAATGTCGTTGAACTGTTGCGTCGGGGCGTATGTGTCACGCTAAATTCAGATGATCCAGCCTACTTTGGCGGTTATATGAATGCGAACTTTCTTGCGGTAGCTAAGGCGCACCCAATGAGTAAAGAAGAAGTGGCTCAATTTACATTGAATGCCATCGAGGCCAGTTTTATCTCTGAGGAAGAGAAGTTGCGTCTTCAACAGGAGACAATGGCGTACTTGGCATTATAGATTGCATTTAAGAAGGAAAGTTCAGGACACTAGTGTCCTGAACTTGTTACGTTTTATTTCCCGTTCATCGCCTTGAGTTTGTCGCCAACAGGGCCTGAGAAATTGAAGCCATCGTGCTTGTCCCAATTAATAGACCATGTCATTACACCGCCAAAGTTTGGATATAACTTAGTTGGTGCAATCGTGCCGCAAGTTGTACCTAGTGTCAGGCAATCGAGCGCATTTACGATGTTCTGTATGGGGGCCTGTCCGGAATTTGCAGAGCTTGGTCCGGAAGGCAAGCCAATGGCAACCTGATCATCTCGCAATGGCTGGAACATGGTTCCATCAGCCAGTTTGAATCCTTCAACGAGCATTCGGGCTGAAGCTACCATCATGTCAACAGAACCTTCAGGTGCGGGCCCTGGCATGTAAGGGTTGGCCAAACCACCGTTGTTGTATAGCTGAACATGCAATAGGTTAAGCATGTCTCTCAACTGGTTAATGACCGGGATATAGGCGCCCCATATGCCGGAGTAGGCAATCATACCACCTTGAACATAAGGGTGCTCAGGTGCCATCGTGAGGTACATGTTTCCGCCAATATTGGCTTCGATTTCTTTCAATGCGCGAGGTAGACGTGCCTGAATCTGAGTACCGTGAAGTAAGTTCGAGCCACTTTCCAAGTCGATATCAAGCCCATCAAATCCCCATTCCTGAATGATCTTGGTCAGGCTGTTGATGAAATTGGTTTCATCAGTATCGGTATTGAGTGTGATGGTACCTTCAGCTCCGCCAAGGGATAGGACAATAACCTTACCTTGGGCCCGCAAATCACGTACATCTTGTTTGAATAGCTCAGGGCTCAGTGCCGGGCAGGTACTATGGATATCGCCGGCATAGAGGTTGAAGTGAACCGTACCATGCTATTACGGTCATTGTCTGCGAAGGCAATATCGATCACATCCCATGCTGGTGAGATATCACGAAGGCGCATAGGGCAGCCAGCACCGTTTACGAAGTTATGCCAATAGCCAATTAGCTGATGTTTAGTGGCAGATTGTTCGATAACGTTGACACTGGCAGTGGCCGAAATTGCTGTCGCTCCCTGTGCATCTGTTGCCGTTGCCATGACGGTATAGCTACCGGCAGATCCGGCAGTCCAGCTGGCTGTATAGGGTGCCGTTGCATCTGTGGCGATAATCGTTCCGTTAACTAAGAAATCGACTTTTTGGACAGAACCATTAAGAGACTCTGCGGTTGCCGCGAGATTAAAGGCTTTGCCTAAGCTGACTGTTGTACCGCTTGTTGGTGATGTCAGGCTGGTGACAAGGGCTTGGTCACTTACGCTAACCAAAACGGATGACTCTCCGTTGTTGCCTTCATTATCAGTCGCTATGGCTTTCAGCGCCACGTCACCCAAGCCGGTGGCTTGCCAGTTCATTGAGTATGGAGAAGTCGTATCTAAGCCTAGGCTTTTGCTGCCGGCAAAGAAATGAACCTGAGTGATTGTGCCGTCAGCATCTGCTGCCTGGGCGCTGATCACAACATTATTGCCAGCCAGTACAGTACTATTATCGGCAGGTGATGTGATTCTGACTTCAGGAGTGATGGCGCAAATGCAAGATCGGTCCATGCATTAGTCCAGTATTGCCCTTTGCCCGGCTCATACGCCCATGCTGAATCTGATGAACACCAGCCAGCGACATTACAGCGATATTTACCGTTATTATGCTGCACTATATTGCCGACTTGATAGGCTTGGCCTGTGGTATAGGCCGGTACACCTGTGCAGCCACCACCACAGTGTTCGCCAGTGACGGCAACAGTGATCGTTTCACTGAATGTCGAGGCATTGTCGGTATCTGTGGCTTTTGCCTTGAAACTACGTGTGCCTGCTTGCGCGGTCCATAGATATTCATATGGAGCACTGCTATCGGAGCCAATCACCTGATCGTCAATATAAAATCAACTTGCGCAACAGGTCCTGTGTCATCAGTCGCATCTACGAAAATGGTAACGCTGTCGCCAGCAATTATTTGTGATGTTGCCGTTGGGTTGATTAGGCTGATTGTTGGCGGCAGATTGCCGGTGGCACCGACGACGGTAATAGCTACTGTGTCACTGCTGCTGGCCCCCTGATTGTCAGTTACCCGGGCTTCGATCCGGTGGTTACCTAATACTGATTTCCAGTTTAAGGTATACGGAGGAGCAGTTACGATACCCAGAGATTGATTCCCTAAAATGAACTCGACGTTGTCAACGGTTCCATCTGAGTCACTGGCTGCTGCACTAAGTACAACGATGTCGTTCTCGGTAAACTGAGCATTTCCAAGAGGAGAAGTGAGGGTAACGATAGGTAATTGGTTGCCAGGATGGGCATCGCAATTTCCTATATTTGTCCATTCTTGCCATGGCCCGGAGTGGCTCGCTGGATTATTGCCAACATTCCACCAATTGGCCTCATAAGCTACATTGCTACTTTGTACTTTTGTCCCGATATTATAAGCCGTGCTTTGTTCCCAAGTGACGAATTGCGAACAATTGATTGCATAGGCTTGACCGGCAGCGCTAAAACTGAAGAGTAGCGCGGTTGCCATCAACGATCTTTGCATAATAAAGTCCCTGCTTTTCTATATCACAAAGTGATGCCCCTCTATTAATTGCAAGTATCGAGGTGGCATGCAGTAATCATTAGTTCCTAAGATTATTTTTGATAATGAAACTCATATTACTGTTCAATACTTCAAGCGCTTATCACATTGGTAATACGTAATGACGAAACTAGAGGGGGGGGTATTGCGAGCTATTCGGTGTTTTTACCGATCTAAAATAACGGAGTATATTGCGGTGTTGTGCTGGTATAAGTCATAAAGGTGAGGCGATGGCTTCACCTTTATGTGTCATGACGTGGGTATACGAACATTGGAAAACTAGCTGTATTTTCCCCAGTCTCTTTTTATAAACCAGTTTGTTGGCCAAGAAATAAAATCATCTGGTGTAAAATCATCGGATAAAAACTCCATATCTATAATACGCTCAGGAAGCAAAGATAGAATATGGTGTCTTTGGTCGCTTTCGAAGTCCCACAGATGGTAACGATCGGCCTGATTATGTGCCAATCTTCTCGGACCAAAGTCCATCGGTGCGCAGGTTCTGGTCAGTTTCTTGCCATCTTCTTTAGATATAAATGTTAGTCGGATCTTCTTCTTGCCTTGATAGCATCAAAAAAAATTATTCTGATACATAGTTAAAAACTCCTAACTACATGTGTCACTTGGAGCATATCGTAGAAGAACTATGTACAAAAAAAACTGAGAGAATACTCTAAAAAAAATGTCAAGGCTATAAAAATAAGAACTAATTGCTGACGTTTTGCTGTTTTTGAGCATTGCCGAATCGTCGCTAAAGCTGGCGACGATTCGGTACAACATTAATGACGCATAATCTTAGATTTGGTTTTCTCTGGATGCTTCATGAGGTGCGTGTGACGGTTTGTCGCTGTTTGTGCCATATCATCGAGGATTCGACCAAAATCAGAGGTGTGTAAGCACTCTACGACACTAGGCTCGCACTTCAAGTTGACTCCTAGCTCATAGTGACATTTTCTTTCTGGATAGAAATCAATATCACTCTCTCTGAATTTTTGAGTCTCGGTGATTTCGTTGAACATAGACGCAACGGTGTGGCAGAATGCATCGTAAACATCATTGGTACTTCTAGCTGTACTGATTTTATTACGAAAATCAGGAGTATATATTTTTTTTCCAACTTGGAATATGAAATGTGAGAGGACATTTTTATTTCCTCCTTTGCTTCTTGAGTTAAGTTACTTCTTAACTATAGGTCGGGAGTATATCGAGTCAATCTGAGTACCAGCGTGCTTTAATCACCTCTGCGATAGTTTTCCCCCAGAACTGGTAAATTTCAGGCCCGGATGAAAGCCATCGATAGCCATCTGTTCTGGTTTTAAGCGGTAGTTTATGTCAATCAGCTCACAGTCGTTTTGTGTTGCTGTCCAGCGAGCTAGTTGGCGGTTAAATGCTTTGGCTTTACTTCCTAGATACCAACGTAAAGGATGGGGCAGGCGGGAAACTTTTCCATAGGCGGGATTTTGGTCATTATGATTTGCTGACAGGAAAAGTTATGTCGAATTTGGGCGACGAGTGCTTGCTGTTGGTGTATCCACCTTATAGAGCTCAGTGGCTGGGTAATATCATTGACCCCTAGAGATACAATAACAATATCATAGGCTTGCTTTGGGTGATGAGTGAGGCTGAAGCGAGTTTCTTTTGTGGTTGAGCCTGATTTGGCGTGTAGTTGCCATTCTAATTTAAAGTGATTACATAGCTCATTGACCAAGTGACCAGATAAGGCCTGGGACTGATCCGCAGCACCAACGCCAGCAGCAGCCGAATCACCAATCAGTAAAATACGAAGCATCTTTCCATGACCGGCACTACCGCAGCGGGGACCGGAAGCTTCATCTAGTTTAGGGGTTACCTTACGGACATATCGGCCCTGAGCGATGAATACTGGTGCCATGAGTAACAGAACCAAGTAGTGGATCATACTTTTCTCCTACAAAGAAACTCAAGATGACGGTAACTGAGTTGCTTAAGCATAGGATTAATTATTAGCTGTAGCCTTCTACCCTTGCTATTTCAATACTGAAAGAGGCCAAAAACCATGGAAACTGACTAAATGCTGATAATACCATCTAGATTGTTACCACGGCGTTTGGCCATAAGTGACAGTGTCGCTAAGTATTAAGGCGCAAATTACTTATTGGCTGCAGCTTGGGTCTCACCGTGGACAACCCAAGGTTCGTCAGCCACCGTCAAGCTATCTTTATCCTGCCAGGTTGTACTGATTGTCGGAATGTTTGCTGCAGTTGGTAATGACAACAATGATGCACCCGTCAAGTCTAACCCTGAGTTAGTACAATCAGTTGCCCCTCCCGCAGCAGGTAAAAAGCGTTTGTCGATACCGGTTGCTTTGAGCACATAGCGGTTGCCGCTCGTGTCTGTATAGACTTCAGTACCATCTGCAATGCTGAATTGGGCATCCCACTGGCCGTTAGTTTGTTTCCACGGGATACCATGTAGGTTGCCCGGACCATGATATTCCATCATAACCTGGGTGTTATCGCTATTGGATTCACCGTTTCTGTCGTTAGCTGTTTGGTGGGTGTAAATGAAGTTAACAGCTTTATCAAACTCATAGAAGCTTTGGTTAGCCTGGTTCTGCAGCATAGTTAGCTGGCTCCAGCTATCAACGCCCATTTCCCAGCGGTAGGTCACTAGACTTTGACCGTTAAGATCATCCCAGCTTGTTACTGATCCGGCATCAGAGTTCAGTACGAATTCACCGCTTGATGCTCCCCAAAAATCTTGACCATTACTTAAATCAGCACGAGTGAAGTCTAGCTTCACTGGTTGTCCTGATAGCTTCAGGGTCATATCAGTTGGATCGATGGTATAGGCAATACCGGTTGAAGATGGATCTTCGTAGGCTTGGGTAAAGGTCCAGTTAATGGCATCGTTCAAACTGATGTTAGTTTGCGGGCAGCTGCCGTAACAAGTGAGGCCAATCGCCCCGCTGTTGAAAATAGCATCATTAGCGCGAACGGTTTCACTGGTTGTATAAGCAACTTTGTGACTACCGCTGCTGTTGCCTAAATAATTCACATTCTGGCGTAGCAAAGGAGACCAGAAATATGTATTTTGCGTGATACCTGCGTCAACACCATCCGGACTGCCTGAGCCATTATCAGCCTGGAACTGACCCGCACTTTCGACCCAGTAAATGGTCGTAGAACTGCTTCCGGTCCAGTATTCGAATGATTCGCCATCATTCAGGTTGCGCTGACCTTTTGTTTGGCGTACTAACTTGCCCGGTGCTGTCACGACTGTGTAGTTAACACCATTGTCATCAGTAATTGTTGTCGGAGGTGTATAGCCAGGTTGGTGTTCTTCCTCCGTCCATAGTCCCCATTCGCCGATAAAACCGTGTTGAGGTTGGCCGTTTAGTGCAGAAATATACTTGATATTAAACCCTGCTTTAATATCAAGTAATGCACCAGTCGCAAGGTTAAACAGCGAATAACTATGTACATTTTCCCGAGTTGTTACGGCTTAAACATACTTCAGGCTGCTGCCGACTTGCTTGAAATAGAAGTTATCGTTGTATGCCAGCTTATATTCAAGCGGTACTGGTGGGCTTTGGCTCCAGTCTATCCCTTGTGTCTTACCGCGGCCGCTATTACCCTGAGCATCATCTATCTGTACGATTGCAGCCTGCTCAATGGTGTTACCTCCTTCCTGGAAGGTATTGATTAGGCTGATCACATTTTGACCATTCTGGACGGTAATGTTTAAATCACCTTTGTCACCACCAGTCGCGTGCTTAAAAGTAAACTGAAGCTCACCGAAAGGGCTGTTAGGGCCCGGTGCCGCAGACACAGTGGTATTAATTATGTACTGGCCATCTTGTTCTTCTGAGTCCTGGAACCAGACTGTTACATCTTGCGGGCTATTGTTGTCTGCACGCTTGGAGCTAACCACAACTTCGGAATAGGCGATCTTGCTTGCCGCTGCTTGTGAACTGGAGTCATCTTGTCGTTGTTCGCATTGAGCCGAATCGACCAGTGCTCGGTAATCAGCATTGGCAAAGTTCTCGGCACCGGTAGCTTTCATGATGCATAGCAGCATGTTCGCCATATTGAGTGGTTCAGCGGCTTGTTCGCCGACGTAGCTGTCTGCAACAGTATTTGAGTAATCTGTTCCAGGAGTACTAAAGTTAGCAGCGCCAGAAGCTGAGAAAAGGGCGCTGGTGACTGCTGCCGCTATAGATAACTTATTCATATCAAGTCCTTTTTATTATTATTCTTAGTTAACGACACTGACTGTTGAAGGGGTGCTAATTCCGCTAACATCTTGGTTTGCACCATTAGTACTATCGCCTCCGCTATTACAAGCTGTTAGTACGAAACTTAAAGTAATTAAACACAACAGGTGCTTTAATAATTTCATTATTATATCCCTTATAATACACGTCACGTATTCGCTTGGTTTTATATAACCAAACTCAAATTTGTTTTAATAAGATGTTGTTAATAGGAAAAGCAATTTATTAACTATGTGGTGATATGAAATCCATTTAATTATATGTTGTGGCTCTTCGTTATTATAAACGAGATGAAGAATAAAATAACAGAGAAGATTTCTTCATGTTTTTAATATTGTGCGCATGAGCAATAGTGGTTATTAAATTGACGAATTAAGCTCGAAAACGGACGTTAATCGACAAAAAAAATGACGAATTAATATGATAGGCAGTAGGTTGATATATTAGTTTAATAGCTCTAACAATTTCATTTCTGATGCGCACATGATGTGCTGGTTAATGGTTTTGCATTTAAGTTGTTGTTTTGTATGGTGTATTGGCTGGATTTTAAATTATCTTTGATTATGATTGATTTTTCGTTTGGTTGGTTGTGATTTGGTTATAGTGGTATCTGTTCAACTAATGTGATCCTGATTCAATATAAAATATATATTTTTTTTACATTAGGTAAGCCTGTGCGGCTAGTGTATTTGTTCTATATTTAACAGTGAGCAATATGTAGATTTACGTATGTGTACTTTCGATATAATAACATTGAGTATTATCTTTATATTCCAATGGTCTGGCATTGGCCATGATTATATTTTAATCAGATTATAGTATGGAATTAGTAATAAAGTTGGCATTACTAGCCGTTCGAATCTTTAATCCCCATAGACAGATCTTTTTTTTATGTTCCACTCTTGTTGGTGACAAGTTGCATATTGGTGGCATTGCATCACTTGAATATTATAAGGGCTTGTTACTTAGGCGTATGGCTTAGAGCAAAGGATCCTAATATATAACCTTTAAGCTAATGAGTGTTTAATGTATTTGAAATACATCGCAAAGTGCTAAGCATTTAGTGCACTTGTGTAAAGATATCTGTGAAGTATGTTCAGTTACTCAATGAAATCATGTGCAATCATTAGGCTGCATAATTATTTTTTTTGACGTATTAGAAGAGTAGTGGACGTAACGTGAACATATTATCAAGCTTTAAAGGCCGAATAATCTCGGTCGCTGTCTTATTGCTGATAGCTTCGCTAGCTATCTCAACCTTTCTTTCCTACCGCCAATTGTCAGCTTCTATTCTGGGGAATATTGATGAGTACTCAATGCTCAAAATTGATAGCTCGTCAGATAGAATCACAGATTGGTTTCAAACCATTAAAGAAGGTGTAATTGCAACCGCCCCTGATTTTGCTACAGATAGAAGCGATTTGCAGATCATGTTAATGGTAAAGCAGATTGCGAATGTGTCAAAGGCCTCCGATTTTGTTGTGGGGTTTGAGGATGGTCGCTCCTATGGTGCCAAGAGTGGTATGCGTAGTTTGGCCTTATATGATCCGCGAGTCCGTAGCTGGTACAAGTCGGCTAAACAAAAACGCAGTACAGTCGTTACCGGGATCTATAAGGGGGCATCTTCTGGGAAGCTGATGGTCAGTATTGCTGAACCTTTTTTTTCTATGAAGACAAATTTCGAGGGGTTTTACTTGCCGATATTCAGTTGGGCTTGCTTGCTGATGTTGTTAATGAGTCTCCATTTCCTGGGGCAATGACAGGCTTGTACGATGACCAAGGAACAACCATCGCCTCGACCGGTGAAGTAGACGAACCCGGTAAAACTAAGCTGTCAGATTTTCCGGAGTTGGCTGAACTAGAGCGTCAGGTGTTGAGTAATGATGAGGGCATTTTTGATTACACCCTCGGTGGTGTTGAGAAAATCGCTTACTTTAAGAGTATTCCTCTTGATGAAAATAGTAGTTGGCATCTCCTTGTTGGTATCGATAAATCTGTTGCCCATGCTGAAGTGGATGAGGCGGTGAACACATCTTTGGTAACTGCAGGAGTACTTATTATCTTCGCGATTGTGATTATTCTGGTGGTCTTAAATCGCATCTACCGTCCAATCCTCGAGCTAAAGTCGACAATCGTCGAGCTTTCTCAAGGGAATGGCGATCTTACCCGACGTCTTGATGTGTATACCAACGATGACTTGGGGCAGATAGCGGAGGCAGTCAATACATTTATTGGCAATCTGCAAGCGATGATGCTGGAGGTATCCCAGTCGACCGAACATATTTCTGATGGGATAGCTCAGCTTAAAACACAAACAGAACTCAATAACAATGTATTAACAGCTCACTATTCAGAAACCGAACAGGTAGTGACTGCGGTCAATGAGATGAGCTCAACGGCAGAGAGTGTCTCACAGAGCGCTTCTCAATCCGCTTCATATACTCAGAGAACCAGTGAGGAAGCCGAGCAGTCAAAGCGTGTCGTAGACGGTGCGGTAAGCAGTGTTGCGGCTCTGATTGATGAGGTTGACTCGATGGCATTGAACATCCAGGCTATGAATGACGATACTCAAAAAAAATAGGCTCTGTTCTTGGCGTGATTGGTGAAATTGCCGATCAGACTAACTTACTGGCTTTAAATGCTGCTATAGAGGCTGCGCGTGCCGGTGAGCATGGTCGTGGGTTTGCCGTAGTTGCTGACGAAGTGCGGGCGCTGGCGGCCAGAACCCAGCAGAGTACCTCTGAAATAAATGAGATGCTGACAAACTTACGTAATGGTGCCAGCTCAGTTGTTTCTGCTATGGATGTCACTAAAAACAGCTGTCAACAAACGGCGGATACCACGTCTAATGTAACGGAAAGTCTGGATTCAATGGCGACATCCGTTGTCGAGATCAACGATCTCGGTATCCAAATTGCCGCAGCTGCCGAGCAGCAAAGCACTGTTACGGAGGAAATTAGTCGTAATATGATGGCAATTCAGGAAATGGTTAGCCAGTTAACGGATAACGGTGCGCAAACCATGGACAGTACGCATAACCTCGCAAGCAGCAATGAGCAGTTGGTTGCCATCGTTAAGCAATTTAAGCTCCAGTAATTGACTGGCCCATAGATGGGTAATGATAGACACTAAGCCGTCACGTAAGTGGCGGTTTTTTTTGTATCGCATAAAGAACTGCCAAATTACTTCTGGGCCATTGATATCGTTGTTCTTGTTACCTAATAGACGAGGTAGATCTGGAGTGTGACTGCCAGGAAAGTTATGGCCGCCACCATCAATCGTATACAAAACCACATCAGCATAATTGTCGGGGCAGCGGTAGCTGACGACTCTTACCGTGGAATGATCGCTCTCATCAATGTCCGGCAGTATCTCAACGTCAGGTAAAGCCCTGCATTGGTTATGATTTTTCCAAAACTGGATTGTTTCCTCTGTTGACAGCACTTGGCCCATCTCTTTGCGAAAAAAAATCTGACTGTACCACCTTGCCACGGTACCATTGGATCCCGGGTCCCGTTCATCAGCAGAAGAGGAAGAGGAAAACCCGGTCGGCAACTGTTGGCAATCTTAACGGGCATATTGGCAATGACAGGAGCAATCGCGGCAAGTTTAGAGCCTGCTTCACAACCCATTCTCAGTGTCATCATGCCGCCGTTTGAAAGGCCCGTCATATACACTCTGCGAGGATCAGCATTGTAGTCACGAATTAGATGATCAATCAGTGTCGAAAGAAACCCGACATCGTCAATATTGATAATTCTGTCCGACTTTCTGGCTGTTTTCCCTCGACCATCGTTCCATTGAGCATCGATTCCATTGGGGTAAACAGCAATGAATCCTTCCTGGTCAGCAAGCTGGTTGTAACCCGTTCTCTTAGCTAGTTCATCACCATCTGCTCGGCCTCCGCCATGTAGAGCCAGTACTAACGGTAAGCGAACTGTGGGTGAATGTTGAGGTGGTAGATGTAGATAGTAGGTTCGCTGCAAACCGTTGTAAGTCATTGCTTGAAAGGTTAGGTCGTCATGAGCCGTCTGCTTGGCGTTAGCGCATGGGAGTATCGTGATAGAAATCAAAGTTATAGCCAAAAGATGAAGTAGTGAATATGGTAATAAATGCATCTTTTGGCCCCCAGTTGTGGATAAGTAGGTATTTGTTTCTTATTTTAGTGGCAGATAGATATCGGTGATCAACTCGTGCTCAGCCACTTCGGGAAAGAAGTTTATGTAATGGAAAAAGCAGGGAAAATCTCGTAGTTCTTCACTGCTTTCTGGCAACCACTGACCATATAAATAGTGGACCTTGGCTCCGAGATCGTCGTGAGAGCCGCAATGCCTGATAACGGCACAATGGCCTGCTGGGATGGTTTTATTCACAATACCAAATGTAGTTTCGTTTACAGTTTGTTGGACTTCACCACAAATATCGAACCGGAAGTCCTCTGGTGCGGTGACTTTTGGGTCATCGTATATGATGCCAAAGGTTTTGCTGGTGGCAATAGGCGAAAGTCCACTCGTTTTGCGCCATTCAATAAACTGGCTAGCTGACTCATTGACCAGTTCAGGTGCTGCACGGTGCTCCTTCACAGCAACTTTTGTTTCTTCGAAATGTCTGATGCCTACCTTCATGTTGTTCTCCAATACTTTTTCTCTATGGTGATACTGTTGATTCCAATGTAACCAATTCGGCTGGTTACGAAATTCAGAAGGTGACTGGGCGAACTCCTTTTTAAATGCACGGGCAAAAGATTCTGGATATTCAAATTTAGCATCAAGCGCAATATCGATAATGCGTGTATGCTGGTGGAAAAACAGCTGATAGGCTGCACGTTTAAGCCTTAACTGTTGGATAAATTTGAATACGCCAATTCCCATATAGTGGCTAAACTGCCGGTGAAAATGGTACTTAGAGAAGTTGGCCACTTTGCTCAGCTCTGCAACGGTTAAGTTGTCATCAAGGTGGGTGTATATGTAATTACACACCTTATTCATTCTTTTTTTTGATAACTTTCAGTCACTTGTACTTTATACCCTTCTATTGTACACACCGAGTCTCTACCAACCCGCTTTCTGAATGTTTGCTAGTATCCCCATGTTGAAAGTGAACATCCTGACAGATATTGCTGACTTGGTTAAGTGCCGGGCATTTGAGTTTGCTAACAACAGGCGGTAATTGAGTGTGTTATTATTCCTTTGAATAATAAATAAAAGCCGAAGGGCGCGCAAAAGCAATACAGTGGGGGGCTGACCTCCATAGTTAAAGCATGGCTGCATACGAGAACCTATGAATTACCAAATTTTGATTGTTGAAGATGATCCTATTTTAAGGATGAAGATTAAGGGGCACTTTGCTCAAGCTGGCTATGCCATTTTTGAGGCTGATAACGGTGCGGTGATGAAAGAGATTCTGAGCAATGAAAAAAAATTGATTTGATCCTGTTGGATATCAACCTACCAGGGGAGGACGGAATCCAGCTTACCCGCGAGGTCAGAAATACATCTGATATCGCTATCATTATGGTTACTGGTCGCACTGATCCAATAGACCGAATTTTAGGGTTAGAAATGGGGGCCGATGATTATGTTACCAAGCCTGTCGAACCTCGAGAGTTACTGGTACGTGCGAAAAACTTGTTATGGAGAATTCAGCTTACCCGCGATGCTCTGCAACAGGCAGAGGCTGCATGGTCACAATTAGAAAAGGATGATAGTCGATTCTGCTTCAAGGATTTTGAATTCGATGTTGCTCAGCGACAACTATCTAAAGGCTGTGAAGCAATAAAACTTACCAAGGCTGAATATGAATTACTGGTTGCTTTTATTACTCATCCAAGTCGAGTACTAAGCCGAGGCCGGTTGCTGAACTTGATCTCACACCGGGTCGATGCGCCCAGTGATCGTACGATTGACGTTTTGGTACGTAGGTTAAGAAACAAAATGGAAGACAGTATTAAAAACCCAAAAATATTTATCACGGTACATGGTGAAGGTTACCTCTTTGCCCCAGAGGTCGTTTAATGTCATGAGCTTTACAATAAAAGCCAAGCTTTCATTTCTTATGTGTGCATCATTACTGACAATGAGTGGTTTTTTTTCATTACCAGTTTGATAAATACAGAAAAATCAGTCTTGAGGCTGAGCAAAGAAATGTGAGTGTTAAGGTGGCTAAGTTGTTAAATGATAACTTGAAAGGCCAGGTTGATACCGTTACTCGCTCTCTTTCCTATTATTATGAAAACTCGAAACTAGAAAATATTAAGGCAGAATTAGCAACAGATATTTCGGCGTTTCGAGACACAATTGATAGTATTTATCGTAATAGTGCCTCTGCTGCTGAAGCTGAAACTAGCATTCAGGCGTTTATCAATCAATATCGGTGGGGGATGGCCGGTATATTTTTTGCCTATGATGCTACG
>LLEN01000152.1_pt1 | contig 14715 bp, 15 predicted proteins | sample 595881 | NCBI WGS metagenome assembly LLEN01 (sample SAMN02919314, study PRJNA255460) | bioreactor metagenome | biome: chemostat; feature: culture 2012_10.3; material: sediment; isolation source: day86 10degC chemostat 2012 inoculated with Wadden Sea sediment taken from... | place: Germany: Bremen ...
CCCCTTAATGGCACCACGACAGCTTGAACCTTCATAATCCTCACCAGCCCATCGATCAAACGACGAGCTTGGTGATACAACATCCCCGGGCTGACTCGCTCTGTTTTATTTTGTTGTCGATAAAGCAAATTGATCGTTGCTGCCAGGCCAAACCCTGTACATGCGCCTTCATTACCCTGATCCAATATGGTCAAATTACCAGGAGGGTGCATGAAAGGTTTGAGCGGCTTTAAGTGAGGCTCGTAGTACCGGTCACGTAGATCAGGCGCATCGGCAACCACATTCAAATTTGTTTTCTGGCTAGGCATGGGAAGGCTCCAGTTCATGATACTTACACCAGTATTGGCAGGAATTTCGAATTTGCCAATTTTATCGGAGCCAATGTCAGCTTATCTGGATAGCCCACATAAACATATCCCCCTACGACCGCTTAATGACGTTTATAGCCACTGGTTGCCAATGAAGACACAATGGTGTCTATCTATCAGTAAGATAGAGAAATGTCACCTTTTACTAACCAGCATGTACTAAAATCCTACTTACCAGCTACAATTATTTCACCACGAAGCAAGACTAAATGGCAGAGTGCTTGGGACTCAAACCTATCTGCGCAGTCAGCCAAACCTATTGTGAGACGGAAATGTAAACCGCGGCCTGTATTTAAAATACCCGTAGGAGATCAACGTAAAAAAAACGAAGGCAATAAATACATATACCAAACTCACACTTCATTTATTATCTATCACTTAAATGGAAGGGTGTTGCCATGGGTAACTGGAAAGACTTACTTAGAAGCGCCGACCACGAAACGACACTCAAACGTGCACATGATTGTCTCAACAAAAATACAGTATACAAACTAGGAAAAGGGGGCATTAATCCTACCAACCCATTAACGAAGCAATGTGACTGTTCTGGTTTTGTTGCCTGGGCAATCGGTATCCCACGGGAATTGCCCCCGCGCAGTGGCAAATGGTTGCAGACCACGACGTACTGGCAAGGCGGAGGCAATGTAGGTCGTGGGCTTTTTGATCAAGTGTCGGCCCATAATGCAATAGTTGGTGATATCTTTGTTTACCCTGATGTAGGTAGACGGCAAGGCCACATGGGTATCATCAGCGAGGTTACAAACGGCAGGCCGACGAAAGTCATTCATTGTTCAAAAAAGCAATGACCGTAACGGCGATGCCATTCAAGAAACTCATACAGCTATTTTCGACAACAATGCTAAGAGCCGCATCATGCGTATTGATTTTGCGGCATTGCGCGATCTATTTGACTTACCGGATCCGAATGGCAACGATGATGACACCGTATTACAGCCCTCCAATGCTCAACTGCACCACCCGATACTTGCTTTTGACAATAGCCTACAACTCGTCGTTAAAGGTCAATTGGTTTTAGAACCCACAGGCGATGAGGTTGGTGGTTGTGGAGCCTTGCACGATGCTTTAAATCAATTGGCTGCAGTTAACCCCAAGTACGGTGTCGAGCTTGGTGATAACCAACGATATCGAGGTTTCTATGGCCCGCAAACCGCCAAAGCAATCAAAAAAAATTCCAGAAGGATCGTGGCTTGCCTGCGACAGGGGAAACAGACGTTGCCACTCTGATGGCCATAGACAAGGCATTACTTATACTAAATATGCCTAATGCAGAGCGCGCTATGAACATAACGTCGTTAGACAATCGCTGGCATGTTGCTCTGATAGAGGCAGAAACTACAGGGGCATCCGTTAAAACGGCCAGCCAAGATGGTTTGCCCACCGGAGTTGAATCGTCACGCCAAATGGCAAGAACGGATCTTAGGCGTGTCCTGACTTTGCGAAATATATTCCAATCTTGCGCAGAAAGGCTCGATGTTCCTGCTGCGTTAATTGCTGCTATTGCCAGTCGTGAGTCTCGATGTGGCAATGTGCTGGCTTCAGATGGAACTGGAGACCGCGGTAATGGATGGGGAATAATGCAGGTCGACAAAAGATATCATCACCCAGTCGGTGCACCGGATAGCCTGGAACACATAGAACAGGCAATCGGGATACTAGTTCGATATCGAGATCAAGTGAAGGAACGTCACCCTTCCTGGAGCGATAGTAATATTTTAAAAGGTGCAGTTGCAGCATATAACTCGGGAGTGAGTAATGTACAAACGGTTGAGAACATGGACATTGGTACTACAGGTGATGATTACAGTAGCGATGTCATAGCCCGTGCTCAGTTTTATGTAACGAGCTTTATCGTATAATTTGTGACTCTTTTGCCTGTGGTGATGTTGTCTGTTATTCATCGGCCAGCATGAGCATTCCAAAAGTGCTGTTAGATTGCTCGTGCTGATAGAGTCACGAATGTATTTTTGCTACGTAAAGGTTGAATAGTCAGTGAAGTAAAGCAGACACAAACATCAATGACAGTGTATAGCAATGCCATCAATTAGGTAAGATATTACACTTGCCATGCCTTTGCTAACTCATAAATGCCCCATTCGGTGTTAGTCTTTTGAGACGACCTTACACTTAGGGTGTAATTTGAATTACGTTGTCTCATATCAGCAAAATATTTATAAGGCCCCTAAATATTACTGAACCTTGGTTGAAATAATAATTCGTGAGCAGAACAGTAACATCAAGTTGTCTTATTATATAAACACTAACCACTGAAAATGTTGACTATATTTTGCTCTAGTTACCTATGAGTTATTGAAAATTTGCAGCATGTATCCTTATGCAAGGAACATTAAATGATTAAATTTGATGAAGATACTATAGCATTGTTAAATGAAGGTTTTGATTCAGCAGACATATGGGCAGACTTATATCGTGTAGGAAACTTTTCTCGTGCTCTTTTATCAAAACCACTTTTTGTACTTTGTCATGAGAAAAGCTAACCCTGCCCTGTATTAGTATTTTTATATGGAAGATAGTGATATATGTGAAATCTTAATAAATCAAATACTAACTCTAATTAATATCTATTATATCAATGGTTTGTAGAGCAGTGTTTAGAGTGATAATGAGAATTTTACAACATATAAAGCTGTTAGGCTGTCAAAAATGATTATCTAAGGAATCTTGCTGATGGAAAAATTACTAAAATTACTTGAGGCGTATACACCTTTATTACTTACATATCCAAAATGGTTTCAATTATTAGTAGTCACTTGTATCTGCATTATGGCCATAACATTAGTATTAGGAATTGTTCTATTCCCTAGTGCATCCGAAATAAGGAAAAATCAAGAACTGATTGGTAACATAAATGTTAATGTTTCAGTAATACAAAATGAATTCTCAGCATGGGCTAGTGAATCTGATACATCATTATTTTACGAGTTCTCCAAAACAAATGACGGAAGTGAAATTATTCCTTCAATGGGATATCTGAACTTGCTACAGGAAGGTGGTCCTATCAAGCCAATCTCCGATGCGCCAGTACCATTTGATTGGGATTTCCCAGTATTAGATATAAAGGTTGTAAACAATAGCGAACAAACAATCTTTTTAACTGAAGCATTATTTAATATCGAAGAAAGTAAACTAGACACTTCACCTGTTTTGCGTATTAAACCTGATAACATTAGAACTAATGCACTTCATTTTCTTCTATACAACGAAGGATGGGGGGCTGCAAAAAAAACCTTGAAATTGAATTTCACCTCACCCGACTAGATACGGACGCAAATGCTAATTCCGAGAAGCTACACTCTCATGCTTTAAAGCTTGGATCTTTGGATAAATACTCAAATGTAGATTACACGACTCTGTTATATGTGATGAACTCAAATCTCAATTTTGAGAACCCATATTCCCATACTCTAAATGTTGGAACTGTTGATGAGTATATTAATGTCGATATCTCTCAGTCATTTATTGATTCTGGTGTGAATTTATCAGGCCTAAGATCATTAAGGGTGATTAGTGAAAATCATGGAAAAGATCATACAATTACTTATCTTGATCAAAATGACTCAGAAATTACAGTTTCCTCAAAAAAAAGTTTAGGTCTATTCGAGAATCATTTCTTGGGGAATATATTGAAGGTGGTGCACTGGTTTCTGGTGAATTATTGTATAAAACAATCAACCTAAATGGGACTGAAGCTGACCATAGAGTAAAATTTTCTACGATTGTGTGGCTTTTTGATAGACATCTTGACGGTGTGCCTGTTATGCCTACTTATGAATATGGGGCGAGATTTGAGGCTGTAGGGCAAAAATACGAACGTCGTGTAAGTATATCTCATGAAATTAAGCCAAGAGACACAGATAGATTTACTATCAAAATTGGGGTTGATAAATCATCCTTACATAGACTCACTTTAGGATTACTATACAACAATAACGTCATCAGCAATGAGAAAATTGATATAAAAATATTCGTACCTCGTTCCGGAGCTAAATATATTTAATCATCAGTAGCTAATTAATACATGTCTAACAGGTTAATTCATTCTGGCTCGTTAACGCTCACCTGTGATCGAAGTGTTAGTAATCTATTTTATCCATCAAGTTAGGAGGATTGTTTTGAAAAGAAATAAAGAAGATGTAAAGGTAAAATATTCAAGTGAAAATAATGGGGGTTATTTTAGTCGTTTTATGGTGGTTAGTGGATATATATTACTGCTTGTAACAGCTGGTTTAGTGTCTTTTTTTTAGTTCAATATTATACTTGTGAATTTTTACTATTACTTGGAGGTTTAATAATAGGGCACTTTGCACTTCGTCTAATATTCGGAGTAAACCCTAGTTTTACTGAAGTTATCCGAAAGAATGACCGAAGCCTTCTAGAGCCACTTATAAGAGATGCAAACAAAGAAGCAATAAATCAGTACGTAATCTTAAGTAGTCTCACAGGTTTTACTGGAACATTTCAAAAAAATTGGTTTTTCAGGTCTGCTATTAGTTACAGTGACACTCACATTGGTATTCTCGTTTCTTTCGTTTTTTTTCAATAATAATTTATGGAGCTTGCAAAGTTGACGTTAGGGGCATTTATCGGTTCATTTGTTCAAAAGGGGCAAGACGAATTGAAAATTGCTAAAGAAGCAAATTTAGAGAATGCTAACAAGTTCATTAATCGGGACTAAAAGCAGTTTGCTTGGTTTGCTTCGCTGACCTGGTCCCTTAGATCTACCAGACAAAGATTAGCTATAAGATAGCTTTGACATACTTGAGATAATTCCTTGGGGAATTTATAAATTATTAATATTCGGTTATGCAGGACTCATTTTTGTCCGAAGTGTCGTTAATGATGCTGAATCTGCAATTGTATGTTCAGCCCACACAGCTAAACCTATCAGGCCGATTTTGATTCAATACTAAAAATCCCAGCCAATCGTGCTTGGCTGGGATTTGCGAGTTGTTATTAGTTCATACTAAATCTGTTCGCTTAAAATGCTTAATCAACCTTGAAGTAACTGACTTCTTCTTTTAGTTCTGTGGCTAGCTGATTCAAAGAGTTGACCGCTTTCTCATTGCTCTGCAGTTGTTTTGGTGGTTTGCTGTTTACCGTTTCCGATTGAACTTCGGCAATCATAGACTCAATTTGCGAGGTTGCTTCGTTTGTCCTCTGGGCCAGTTGGCGCACTTCATCGGCAACGACGGCAAAGCCTTCGATAAACTGACAGGAAGTGACTCGAATATTGTCAAAGAGCTGGACAAGCGGGCGGGTGATATACCTAACGGTCAAAACCTGAAGGAAACGCTGTTAGAGAAAGCCGGACAATGGAAAGCTGACGCCCAAATACAACGACTAGCTATCGATGCTGACTTACTCTCTAAAGCGATAAAAGACGCCTTATCTAATTCGTATTAAGCATATTGGATCTATCAACTTAATGATTTTTATCAATATGTTGTCACCTTTGTCTGATATTGTACGTTTTGCCATGCAGATAATGGCTCTTAAACTCAGATAGCTAGACATTAATCATTACAAATAGATAAACAATAAAGAGGGGAATATGGCAGACGAAAGAGTAAGGTTTTCAGATAATGACAGCCTAATATCAACCACGACCCCTGACAGTCATATCACTTATTGTAATGAAGACTTTTGCCAAGTTGCAGGCTATAGAGAAGAAGAGCTACGAGGTGAACCGCATAATGTCATTCGTCATGGTGACATGCCAAAGTCGGCCTTTGGTCAGCTATGGGAATATATCCAATCTGGTAAAAGCTGGATGGGACTGGTAAAGAATAAGTGTAAGAACTCTGGCCATTATTGGGTGTCTGCTTTTGTGACCCCCATTATGGATAAAGATGGAAAGGTTTTTGAATACCAGTCAGTCAGGACGCAACCAACAGATGAGCAGATCTCCCGCGCTTATTCACTTTATGCTCGACTGAGAAAAGGAGCGGTATCTGTAAGGCGTATAGAATGGATGAACCTATCCTTTGGACTAACGTTTGTACAGTTAGCTGCCCTCATTGCTTTCGCTTTAGGTGCATTTTCGGCATCAGTTATGTTGGGAGTAGTCATTCCATTGATGATTGCTCAGATCACGTGCTCGTCTTTACTCAAGAAACGAATAGCCTCTCTCAATAAAGTGGCCAAGAGCCACTACGACAACCCCTTAATGGAACAGCCCTATACCGGTTATTGTGATGATGTCTCACGTATCGAGCTGGCTATGGTGATGAAGCGTGCCGAGTTAAGAGCGGTTACCGCACGGGCAAACGAAACGTCAACCCACCTGCTCCAAGCTGCAAATGAAGAGGTTATCAATAGCCAGTCGATTGATAACGAGTTGGGCGAACAGGATGTGGCGACTGATGCAATGGCAGTATCAGCTGAAGAAATGCTTGCCTCTATCGATGAGGTTTCAAAACAAGCAAAGCAAAGCTCTGAGTTTGCTAATGATGCGCAGAGCAAAGCACAAGAAGGCACGCAAACAATAGATGAAGCGGTAGAAACTGTTCGTGTGTTGAGCCAGCATCTAGATAGCTCTAAAACCGCGCTTGAGCAACTGTACGCCGATGTGGATGGTATCGAGACAATTCTGGAAATGATTCAGGGAATTGCCGAGCAAACAAACCTATTGGCACTCAACGCCGCTATTGAAGCTGCGAGAGCTGGTGAACATGGCCGCGGCTTTGCTGTGGTGGCAGATGAAGTTCGAGCGTTATCAGGTAAAACGAGTGCTTCGGTTGATGATATCCGCTCAAAAATAGAGCTTCTTCAGGCTACGGTAAATAAGACAGGTCGCTTAATGGAGGATGGTATCAAGTCCTCTGAACAAAGCGTATCCAAATCACAAAAGAGCAAGGAATCATTCGAAGCGATCGTAAATGATTTAGTCTCTATTGGAGAACAAAGCGCCTACACTGCCCAGGCTATTACAGAACAGGTGCAGGTGACCCAAGGGATGAATGATCACGTTATTCGGATGAATGGCGCTATTCAATCAACCAAGGTGTTGTCATCATCCTCTGTTGAACGAACCAATGCTCTTGTAGTCAGTTTGGAGAGCCTACAACGTTTGGTAAGACAGTTTAGCGAGTCATAACAGCATATAAAGTTATGTATTTAAAAATAAACCTCCCAGCTAGGCACTCTTGGCTGGGAGGTTTGTTTTTATGCCAATTTTCTTCCGAAGCTCTCAATCTATTTTCAACGACTTGTTTCATTGTTTCCGTTATTGACGATGACTAACCACATTAACAGCTCAAATGCTTTACTGAACAGAACATGAAACCCAGCCGGCACGACAAAGAAGGTCAGAAAACATAAAACTTCACTTTGTTTTGATAGAGGCTCAGTGATTGGTGTTAGTACCTTGATGGAAAGAAAACCGGTAAGGCCAAATATGAAAACGTTTCGTAAAAAAGGATCTGTACATTTAGATATTTTCCCATTTTGTTAACTTACATCGCTTAAATTTCCAGCTGTAATACAAAGCTGTTATCAACCCGTACAGCAGGCCTCCCACCAGAGCTGTAATAGCGGATTCTGTTATTGATTTTCCGCTTGCCTGCCAACCCAAAAAGTACATCAGTATCCCCCATACCGGGGTGAAAAATACAAATGAGGTGAGAAAATTTGATTGGAAGCTTCGATAGTAAGGAGGGGGATATTTAACTCCTAGTTTTCTTAATAACCGGAACAACGGAGGATTAAAGTTTGATTTCCAGATGCCCGCTTGTTCCAGTTCTTCATGTGCTGCTATCAGTTTACTGTGATAAGACATTGAACTACCTGATGTAAATTGAAATTGATAATGACTGGGTTGATACCTGTGGCAAAACATATCTCATCTCATCCTCAACAGTTTATGAGCTTAGTCACAAGTTTTCTATGCGGCATATGCCTATGTGGTATATATGGTGGATTTAGTTACCTTTATTCAAGTTTCAGGCTCATGATTTAAGCTTCAAGGCTTTTCATCCAGCGGATCACTTCAGCGACAGGTTCAAATAAGTGGGAGGGGATCGATTCGTAAAGCTCGGTCTCAGCATGAAGGGTGCGGGCGAGAGGAATGTTTTCCAATACAGGGATGCCTTGTTGTTCCGCCAGTTTTCTCAGCTTCTTTGCTTGAACGCCGCGGTACTTTAACGATACGGCTGGAATTTTGCAGTCTTCATCGTCATACCACAGGCCGACGACTAAGTGGGTCGGGTTGGCTACCACGACCGATGTTTTCTTTAATTGCTTGGGCATTGTATTGGCCTGTAGCTCGCGATGAAATTCTTTGCGTTTGCCTTTAATCTCCGGGTTTCCCTCGCTGTCTTTGTATTCCCGTTTAACCTCGTCCTTGCTCATTTTTAGTTCTTTCTCGTGGTTGTAGCGCTGGTAGAGCAGATCCAGCATAGCGATCAAAATTAACGGTGATATCACAAACAGGCACAGCAACAAAAATAGCTGCCCAGCAACAGGAAGCAGTGCCGAATGGGATTGTAGGGCAGCAGCAAAATATCCCGGAGGTGAAAGCGCAGCACCAATGTCACCATTAGCCCGAGGATCAAGATTTTTAGCAGAGAGATGACAAATTCCACGACATTCTTGACCGAGAAAATCCGTTTTGCCCCAGATGCCGGATTGAGCTTGTTCAGGTCGATCTTCAGGGCTTCCGGCGCAAATAACGGGCCGAACTGGCCGATATTGGCAATGACCCCAACAACAGCAATTGCCATCAGAAAGGGAGCTAGTATTTCGAAGATCAAAGTAAAAGTTGTTCAAGGGCAACCTCGGCGGCTTTGTTGAATGGCAGATTCAGTAGGCGGGTTGGCAGGGTAAACAAAGCCTCGAGCTTGCCCATGATCCTGCTATGGTCAATGAGCAGCCACATCATTGTTGCCAGCATTGTTGCCAGCGATGGAATTTCCTTGCTCTTGGCAACCTGTCCTTTTTTTTCGGGCGTCGCGAACTTTTTTTTGGGAGTCGGCTTTTCTGTTTTTTTTCACTCATGGTAGCCAGGCCTCTAGTTGCTCGGTGAGTAGGAAGAAGTCGGCCAGTTCGAGTAGAAAGGCATCAAAAAAATAGGCTGATGTATAGCAGCAGAACCAGCAGGGCAATTCCGCTTTTGATAGGCATTGCAAGAAAGAAGACATTCATTTGTGGTGTGAACCGGTTCATTAGCCCAAGGCCGAACTCACTCAGGAACATGGTAATGATTGCCGGTGCAGCCAATCGCCAGGTGATATTCATTAGCTCGGAAAAACACTCGAAAACCAGTGTTACAGAATTAAAAACCAGTTGCGGCGGGAAGTCGGTCATGGGCCACAGCAGAAAGGTTTTGTAAAAGGCGCTGAGCCACAGCAAGACACTGCCAGAGATAAAAAAAACAAGCTGGTACCGGCATGATTGAAAAGGATCCCCAGCGGTGAGGTTTGGTCTCCTGAAAGCGGGTTAAGGGTGCTGGCCATCGAGGCGCCTCGCTGGTTATCGATGACGAAGCCTGCACTTTCAATGGCCCAGAAAGGTATTGCACTGATGAATCCGATAAAGAGGCCAATAACCGCTTCCTTGGCAATAAGTCCGATCAACATCGTGCCAGACTGAACTTCGCCGAGGTGGGGAATAACGCTGGGTAGCAGGGGCAGGGCAAGTGCTGCGGCAATACTGTTACGTATAACAGCCCCTCCGAGCAGTTGTTTGGAAAATCCGGGTATTAGGATCAGGGCAACAAAGAAACGTGGCAGGCAGAGGCTGAAAGCAGGATCAGATCGGAGAGTCCATTCATAGCCGAATATCCCTAGAGCACATCGGAAGGGAATCAAAGATATGGAGGCTGTATTGATAGAGCTGTCCGCCGAGCCAATGTGCCGTGAAGAACAGTACCATGATCACCGCGATCAACTTGATCACAAACGACAGAGTTTGCTCCTGTACCTGAGTCAGTGCCTGAAGGAGGGCGACTAAGGTGCCTACTAGAGCGGCTGCCACTATGGGAGGCAGTGATAGCAGCAATACCAGCTGAATAGCCTGCGCAGTCATTGCAATTAATTCAGCTTGTCCCATGTTTTTCTCCTCGTGTGATTAACATCAACTCAACTGGTAGCTCAGAACAATGCCGTGAGTAAGGCGGGGCCAGCCGTCGAGCAACACAAACAGCAGTAGCTTGAATGGAAGCGAGATGGTCATTGGGGAGACCATCATCATGCCCATTGCCAATAGAATGTTTGAGACGATTAAATCAATGGCAATGAAAGGCAGATAAAGCAGAAATCCGGCCTTGAACGCGGCGGTTAGCTCGCCGACAGTATAGGCTGGGATCAGCACCAGAAAGTTTTGTTCGGTGATCACATCTTGTTGGTTGGCGGGCCACAGCTGCTTGGCGGTATCGGCAAAGAAACTGACTTCCGACGGGCTGACTTTATTGAGGAGAAACTGACGGTAGGGTTCGAGTACGGTTCCGATGGCACCTAAGGCCTGTTCGGTATTCTCCCAGTCGACAGTGAGATCCAAAGCTTCGTAATAACACTGGTAGCCGACCGGAGCCATGATGAAGATAGTCAGGATCAGAGCCAGACCGTGCAGGGCCATGTTAGGTGGGACCTGCTGAACCCCCAGTGCATTGCGGATCAACGAAAAGATGACCACCAGTTTGACAAAGGAGGTGGCCATCATGGCAATGAACGGAACCAGTCCTAGCATTGCCAGTCCGGCAATCAGAGTAAAGGGATCAGGTATATTGAGCATCTGTCGGTTCCTTGTTGTTCTGGACAGGGTCTTTTTGAATACAATTTGGAAATGCAGTTGGTGGACGCCATTGGATGAGTTGCAGGGCCAACTGATCGTCATACTCGACAATTTCGGCTTGTCCGCAGCATTGTTTATTCGCGCCTGAAATCAGATATAAATCCACGATGGCATTTGGGCACGAGTTATTGCCAGTGAGGGGAGATATTCCTCCAGTCTCTGACGTTAGGCACTCTGCTTGTTTAGCCGTTAACAACAGCGATGCTGATTCCATGAGTAGCCAGTAGCTATCTAGCTCAGGGGGGCTGGTCGCGAGATGAGAGAGATCGAGTACTTGTACGTTTGAGTTGCTGGGCAGTTCTGAGACTAAGTATGCCTTGCTGTAATCCGTATTCTTGCTCTTATTATTGCCATCGATGCAGATCATAGGCTGCGGGTAGTAATAACGACCTTGGCGTAATATCGCACCGGCGTGCAGCTGTTCGCACTCATGACATGTTAGCGGTTGATATCCGGCCAGCAAGTTGGCCCGAACCGAAGGTTGAGGATGATTTACGATTGGTCGAGGTGGCCAGCTTGAAAAAAAAGTGCCGACAACAGCGGGTTTGTATTTACCTCGTCAGGTAAAAAGAAAAACTGCGCGGTGCTTGTTTGGTTAGCTTGGTTTGTTTGGTTATTAAGCGAAGTGTCCGTATTCAGCAGGGTTGCAGACAGGCAAAGAAGTGAATCTGTATCCGAATCAGTTTCAGTATGGTCTTCAAAAAGACCTGTTGTGTTGTCGCTTAGTGGCAGGCATGTTTTGACGATAACAGAGATTGGATCAGTTTGGTCTGAGGTCGTGGCAGTAGCACTAAACCAGATCTCGCAGGCTTGCTGAACCAGTAACATCCGAAATGCTGTCGGCAAGGCTGTGAATACATCAGGAGTAACGGCTGGCTTGATAAAGCTGAGCAACGCTTGTTGATCGCAATGAATTTCAAAGACTGCGCTATTGGCTGTACCGCTGACCAACCAGCATGGTGACCGTTGTGCTATCGAGAGCTGCAAATGCCACTGGGCACCATCCGTTGTGATTTCGCTGTGATGTTTTTGGGCATATTGCTGGATCCACTGTTTGAGCCATTTCATACCGGTAACTCCTCAATAGAAGAACCTGACAACAACGAGGATTCAAGTGCCGGTTGTTCTTGGTGTTCGGTTTGATATAGCGCTTGGTCTTGAGCTTGGTATTTGATACTGGTCTTGACATGTTGGAGGCCGGGTTTGCGATCCAGATGACGTTTTTCTGCCCGCATCTTGTCGGTGAATGCCGGATCTGCACAGTAAATTGTAATATTGACGAGGCCTTGTTCTACCGCTGACTTGACAGTGACCGGTGCCGAGCCAATCGATGTTGTCAGTATCAAATTATCCGTTGGGCATTTAACCATAGGCGATCAGCCCATTGCCTGATCTGTTGAATTCCCTGATTTTCTCTTTCCGCTTGATTAGCGGTAATCGCTGGTTCTGCTTCACTCGTAGCGTTAACTACGGGTGTGATAGGTTGTGGCTTTGTCATAGCTTCCGATCCATTGAGCAGTTGGGAGAAGAGGCTGATATCGGCATGGTGATCTTCCGTTATCTCCGTCTTTCTAACGCCCTGCTTTTTATCGTACTGGCTTTTATCTAACTGTTTTCTATCACACAGCTTTCCCGGTGGCCTGAAGGTTGTTTTCTGGCTAGAGGTCGAAGCCTGCCGAGCGTCGGCGAAAGGGGAGTTCGTCGAGGGCGTTGTCTTCCTGCTGGCGTTGTTGGGCAATATTGGCATTTTCATATAGCTGCTTGATCTCTTTTGATTTCTCTAGCTTAAATTGTGCTTGCTGGTAATCAGTCCGGCGCTGGTCTAATTGTGTTTGTAGTTGGGAAATCTGCTGATGTTGTTCACTTATCTGTTGTGTGATCGCATTAATATGCTGTTGCTCAATCGCTAACTGTTGTCGCCAGTTATCGAGGGCATGTTGCGACATCAAGGCCTGTTCGTTAAACGGGGCAATGGCCAACACCTGATAGCTCTGCTGTATTTGTTTTTTTTGCAGCTCAAGTGCTGAGAGCTTTGCCTGGGCATCCGCAAGTTGCGAGGTTGCTTGGCTTACCAGTAATTTTGCAGCTTGCTTCCGTCGGTCTTTGATATCTACAAGGGTTTGCCACATGGTTAGCGGCTCACGCTGAGCAGTTGTTGTAGGCTATCTGTGAATGGCTGTGATCTTGGGTGGCTTGGCACAACAAGTCACGAATGGCCGGTTGTTTGCTTATCGCCATATCGGTAGCGGGATCGGTGCCGCGTTGATATTCCCCCAGTCGAATCAGTAGCTCGCTCTTCTCATAAGTCGCCATCCAGTTTCGAATTTTCTCGGTTGCCCGGCGGTGCTCAGACGTGGTGATTTGGTTGATCACTCGGCTGGCACTTCGTAGTACATCGATTGCCGGGTAATGGGCTGCTGCTGCGAGTTCGCGAGACAGGATAATATGCCCGTCGAGAATGGAACGAGTTTCATCGGCAACGGGTTCAGTCATGTCGTCACCTTCGACCAGCACCGTATAAAGTGCGCTGATTGAGCCTTGCTCTGTACTGCCGGGACGCTCCAGGAGCAGTGGTAATTGCTCAAAGACAGAAGGCGGAAAACCACGTCGTGTAGGGGGCTCGCCTGCCGCCAACCCCATTTCTCGCATTGCTCGGGCAAATCGAGTGAGTGAATCCATCATCAACAGAACTTTTCGTCCTTGCTCGCGGTAGTGCTCGGCAATTGTTGTTGCAACAAGCGCAGCCCGTGCTCGTTCCATGGAGGGACGATCAGAGGTTGCGATCACCAATACCGCTTTTTTTTCTTACCTCTTCGCTCATGTGTAACTCGACGAACTCTCGGACCTCACGGCCGCGTTCGCCAATCAGGGCCAGTACGATTATGTCGGCCTCGGTGTTGGCCAGAATCATCGATAGCAACGTACTTTTACCCCCACCGGCAGCGGCAAAAAGCCCCATTCGCTGCCCTTCGCCCATGGTGAGCATAGTATCAATAGCCCTGACACCTAATGCTAACGGTGCTTTGATAGGGGGTCTTGTCATGGGATTGGGAGCGGCATTAAAGACCGGACGCCATTGGCCGTTGGCATTCAGGTGTGAAGGTGCATTATGAAGTGAACTGCCGTCCATCGGCATGCCAAGTCCATTGATCATTTTTCCCAATACAGCATCACTGACCCAAATTTCATGTTGGCGTTTTTCATTGATGACAAGGGTTTGATTCGATATTCCTCTTGATTCACCCAATGGCGTCAGCAGGGCATAGGGAGACTGGATCCCGACAACCTCGGCATACAAAACGGGTTGGTGCGGTGTTTCAAGCCGACACATATGACCGATAGCAGCTCCGGGCAGCACTGAGCGGATAATATTACCGGTGACCCCTGTCACCTTACCTGCGCTTTGACATGAGTAGGGACGCGTAACAATTTGGCGAAGAGAGACGAGTTGTTCAGCAAGTGTCTTGGGGAGTTTGTCTGCATTTGGCAGAGCACTCAGTAACGCATTTGGTAATGAGTT
>LLEN01000153.1_pt1 | contig 14650 bp, 19 predicted proteins | sample 595881 | NCBI WGS metagenome assembly LLEN01 (sample SAMN02919314, study PRJNA255460) | bioreactor metagenome | biome: chemostat; feature: culture 2012_10.3; material: sediment; isolation source: day86 10degC chemostat 2012 inoculated with Wadden Sea sediment taken from... | place: Germany: Bremen ...
TCTAGTTTCTGACTGAGCAGCTCCCATGCTGAACCGTTATCTTTAATTCTTAGATAGTGCTCATGCCCTGATCTTTCGTAGCTGATTGTTATACTGCTTGCTATCTCAGCTTGGTGATCAAGCAAATTGGTACAGTATTCGTTGCATACTAGTTTGATATTTTGAGTGAGCTCAGGGCTGAGGTTCAAGGTATTGGCTTTGTCGGCCAATACCTTGCGAATAGATTTCAGGTTGCCATAGCTGAGTTTAAACTGGTGTTGAAATACGAGCTGACTCATTTATTGATACTTCCCTAGCAATAGAGGGTTCTGCTGCAGATAGTGGATCAAGTTGCGTTTGATCTTATCAGGTATCCAGCGAGCTTTTCCGTTTAATACTCGGATGACTTCCTGCGACAGGGAAGGATTGCTCTTATCATTGATGAGTGTCCCGAGTAGGTGAATACCTCCCTGCTCCAGTTTTGTCATGCTGGTCAGTAGTTCACTTTCTGTTGTTTGTGCGGCTGCAAGGCAGAGAATGGATACATCGCTAATATGGCTAATTGCCGTAATCGGTAAGTTTTGCCAGTTAGCAGTGCTAATTGTGCCGATATCACAGACAATATAATGGTAGTTTGTTTTCCAGCGCTCTAGTGCTGTGGCGAATATTTGCGGTTGGCGAAGATCAAGAATGGTACGGTGGCTACTTGGCCGAGGCAAAATATCGAGCTGATGATCGAGGTGAATTAAAGCTTCTGTTTCTCCCGTCCCGTCACTTTGCCACGGGCAGGCAGGATAATCTTGGCCGGATCCGGAAAGATCGAGGTCGATCAATAGCACGTTATGTTGGTCTTCCGCACAACGTCTGGCCAACCACAGAGATTGGGTTGATGCTCCGCAGCCCGGGCTGGCTCCCGCGAGAGTGATGACCCGCGCATCCAATTGGTGAATTTTGTGAAATAGTTGATCGTATTCTGCACTTAACCACGGTTTCATAATGCAGCTCCTAAGGCAATGAGGGTGAATAGCCCCAGTACGTCTCGCAGCCCCTGGCGCCATTGCTCCCCGATTGAATCGCTCTCGTTAGGGACATATACCGTATCACCGGGGCGAAGCAGCGGCAGTGGGTAACTGGCCGGATCGATGACATAGTCTCGCAGGTTAAAGGTTTGGGCCTGATCGCCGCAGCATGAAGTATTCACTATCATTATCCGCTCTATATAAGCTTCGTCCGACGGTCCACCGGCTTCGGCCAATAGGTCGAGAATGTTCATTTGGTTATTGAAGGTATAGCGGCCAGGCTTGTTGACCGATCCCATTAACCTGACAACACGTTCGGCAGGTTTGTCGAGCCAGTTTCCTTGCTCTTTGGGGACATAGATAACATCCCCGGGAACGACTACAGGTAACATACTTTCGTCACCTGTTTCGAAGTAGAGCGAAAGGTTTAGCCTGGTGACTTTTGATTGGCTTTTATCTCGGTGGCTGATCCGGATCTGGCGTATATCGGCTTCGCCGTTTGGGCCGTCTGCTGCCGAAAGAATATCGAGGAACCCCAGTTCCCGGTTGAAAGCATATCTACCGGGCGCGCCAACTTGGCCAAACACATAAATAGAGTCATCGGCGGACTGACGGATCCAACTGGCTTTATTGTCGGTTGGGTCGTGGGGAAGTTCGTCGATAACTATCGTATCTCCAGCATCTAGCAATGGTAGTCCGGCAAAATTACCACCTTCGTTGATAAAGTTCTCCAAATCAAAATAGACGACATTTTCCGGTGTATTCTGTTTTTCTTTGATGAGCCGGATATTACTGATATTGGCCTGTTGCTTCGGTCCGCCAGCCAAGGCGAGCACATCAAGAAAGGTCATGGTGTCGTTCCATTTGAAGCGACCAGGTGCATTGACGGCACCAATGACCTTGATCGCACGTTCGTCCGCTGCTTTTTCTAATTGCGGAATATAAATGACATCACCAGGAACGACTTGGGGGATGAGAGCCTCATCACCGGTTTCGAAATAACGCGAAAGATTAAAGCGGCTGATAGTTGTATTTTTCCTGTTGCGATGGCTGATCAGCACTTCTTGAATATCGGCCTCGCCAGTTGGACCGTCCGCTGCCGAAAGAATATCGAGGAAACCCTGCTCACGGTTGAACGCATAACGTCCCGGGGCGCCAACCTGACCAAAAATGTAGATTGAATCTTGTGCTGATTGGCGCAGCCAGCTGGATTTATTGTCGGAAGGATCGTGAGGGAGCTCATCAACAATAATGGTATCTCCCGCCCTAAGGTTTGGCAGGTTGCTTTCAGGCTGACCTGCTTGGTAAACGCGACAAAATCGAAAAAAAAGTGACTCTGGGTTCGTTTTTCGTGACTGACTCACGAACGATGCGGATATTGCTCAGGTTGGCCTGCTGTTTCGGGCCGCCGGCATGAGCAAGCAAGTCCATGAAACTCATGGAATCACTCCATTCAAAGCGGCCGGGATTGTAGATGGCGCCAATGATTTTGATGGCGCGATCATTGGTCACTTTTAGCCATGACTTTTCATTGAAGTCTATTTTTTTTCGGGAATGAAGATGACATCACCGGGTTGGATAGGGGGAAGCGGGGATTGACCGGGATTTTGGGTGTATTCGACTAGGTTTATGCTGATCGGAGCGTTCACATTACTGAGTAGTTTTATATGGGTGGTCTCAGCAAAGCGGGTTGGCCCGCCGGCATTGGCCAGTACATCGATAAAACCTGTTCCGGGGGAGCTTTCATAGGCCCCGGGCGCTTTGACCTCTCCCATGACATAGACGGTGCGTGAAGTGGTATTGATGTCTTCAACTTCAATCGGCGCAAAAATCGTGGTGCCGGGCTTGATTGGTGGTAGGTCACTGATATCACCGGTATCAAGGTAGGCCTTCAGATCAAACTGGTAAGGGATATTGTCTGTTATTACTCGTATCTTGGTAACATCTGCGTACCGGGTGACGCCATCGGCCCGCATCAGTGCATCCACAACGGTCATATCTGGTTTGAAACTAAAGGTACCAGGATTACGCAGTTCCCCGAAAATGGTGATCCCCTGTTCTTCATTGGCGTCCCCGCCTTCACGCAGAGATGCAGCATCAAAATTGACTTCTATATTACCAAGCAGGGGAGAAGCAGGGACAAAGATAGTATCACCGCTTTTAAGAGCGGGAAGTTGGCTGGGCTCACCTGAATCGAGGTATAACTTATAGTTGAAAACTTGCGTTTTGTTATTGCGTAAAAGCTTGAATTGATCCAGCTGTGCTCCCCGGTCTGGCACCGCCTGCTTCGGCGACGGCCATCTGGATGTTGCTGCCCGGCTTGAGTGAGACCATTCCCGGCTTTTCGACATAGCCAAGAACCTGTATCCGGATCAGGTGCTCCATGATGCTGAGTTCCAGTTCATCTAAATTTCGATAGATGGCGCTCAGTCTTTTACGAATCCTTTGCTCGGCTTCCTCGACACTTAGCCCTGCAACTGTGATCAGCCCTGCTTCGGGCAGCCTGAGCTGTCCTTGATCGTCAACGGTAAAAGGGTCATCGAAAGCGCTCTCACCGGGAAGCTGCAAGTAAACTCGATCGCCGGGGGTCAGGGTCGTTCCCCAGGCCGGCGTGATAACTAATAGCAGCAACACCAGTAAGGTTCGGCTCATAACGACTCCCGAACTGCATGCCAATCTTGTAGTGAGTAAACCCGATGCACCGAGCGGGTGTGGTGCTCGACAAGTACTTTTGCATCCACTTTCCGATTGCTCAGTCGCTGGGTCCGTGAGTTCGGATCTTCAATAGAATATTCTTCTCCTACGCTAAAGCTGGTTATTTGGTTGGCATTGACACCTTGCTCGATTAAGTATCGGCGAACCGCATCGGCTCTTTTCATACCCAGCTGCTCGTTACTTTGCTTGGTACCTATAGTGTCGGTATGGCCGGTAAGCTGGAGGTGCCAGTGGTTCTGGCGTTTTAATATCGACGCGGCTCGGCGGAGTGCTTGCTGGTAATCGGGTAATAGCTTGGATCGATTGAAGGCAAACTGGTTGTCGATGCGCATTAGCAAGAGGAATTTATCCCTGAGCTCTACCTCAGAATAACGGGAGTCAAGACAGAGTGTATGATATTCCAGCCAGTCCATCTGGCGCTGGATTTTGCCAAACTGGGTCTGGTATTCCAATAGGGTGATATCGGCATCATCGCTAAACCCGGCTTTGGCTCCTGACGAGCTTTGCTGTACAAGTTTTCTAACTGCTGGTATTGACCAGGGAGGCAGAGCTTTGCTCCCCGGGTAGCCAGAAGCTGAAGCTCGAAGTCATGGTGCTCGAGTTCCAGCCATTGATCCACATCCGGAGGTGAGTAGGGATTTTCACCGGATGTAGGCCAGGTTGTACAACCACTGATCGTTATGATCAGAAGCAGGATTGGCAGTTTTTCCATATCATCACAACTCCGCTGAAGTGATCATCGGGATCACCTTGTCTATCCGTAGCATTTGCATCAGCTGGCGTGGTTGACCATTGACATTAAGCAGGCGTAATTTTTTTTGCCTCTGCTTTTCAATCGCTTGTATAAGAAAACAATGGCACCTATTCCGCAGGAGTCAATAAATTGTACCTGGGTTAGGTCGAGTATCAGCTCACTTTCTTCGGTTTGGCTAAGAGACTCGAACTCTGGCTCCATTTGTCTGGCAATATGGGCATCAAACTCATCGTGAATCGGCAGTGTGATTACGGTTCCTGTTAAAGTTTGCATACTAACCTCTTGTCTGAAATTGACTTTAACCTGTTAGTAAGCAATACAAGTGATATGCCAACTTATTGGCCACGTTTAGATACCATGACGTAGAAAGTTTTAAAAATGATGTAGAAATCCATTCTAAGCCATTGAAGTGGCGAGCCAAGTGCCACGGCATACGCATGATCCCAGGCAATTTTGTTCTTTACATCATCAAGGCAGCTATCATAGCCTTGGTTAACCTGCGCCAGGCCGGTAATACCAGGACGTAGTCCAGCTGTCCGTTCAAGGTAAAATGGCAATGCATTTTGCAAATCGCCACACATTTCAGGACGCTCTGGCCGGGGACCTATCAAGGACATATCACCTCTTAACACATTGATAAACTGGGGAAGCTCGTCAAGTCGCGTGGCACGAAGGAAACGGCCAATACGTGTTATCCGGGGATCGTTCTCCGTTGCCCAAACAGCCCCAGACTGGTTTTCAGCATTTTGTGTCATAGTGCGGAACTTAATGACGTTAAAAAGCTCAGCTTTGTTTTCGGTGATCCGGCCGACTCTGAGCTGGTGGTAAAAGACCTTCCCAGGCGAATCAAGCTTGATCAGGACCGCGACCAAAGGCCAAAGTGGCAGAGTAAGGAGAAAGCCAGTCAGGCTGAGAAAAATATCACTGCTGCGTTTGAGGAACTGTGTGGACTGTGTTTGATAGTTTGACAATGGCGGTAGGTGGCGCCAGCCTTGGCCAAACTGGCCACCGAGATAGCGGAGCATACCGAGTAGGGAAGAGAAGTATCCACCAACAAAGTAGTGTAGTTTATCCGTTGGGCGACTATGGAAGCCAGTGAGAGGAAGTAGAGCCAGTAGGTAGACAGAACTTTGTAGGGCCAATAACCCCTTGGCGATCCCCACACCTTGCCAGGCCATGAATGAGCTAATGGCAAAATAGGACACTAGAATAAAGGGCATCACAGTCCGTAACCCTTTCCCCGAAGTAAACAGCCAACTGGTCTTGTACTGACGAAATTTGAAAAGAAATCGGCAGCGAATAAGCTGCTGCAGGTTGCCTGCACCAATACGCTGGCGACGCTGGTGGTTATGCTGGTTGTCGGTGGGAGTGATCTCGATGCTGTTAATACTTTGATTGAATGCAACGTTATAGCCTTGCTTTATCACCATCATCGGCAACATGAAGTCATCGTTGATGGTATCTTCCGGCAGTGGCGAAAAAAAAGTGCGGCGCGCATGATATAAAAAGCACCGTTGCCTCCCATTACATTACCAAGACGTGATTCGGCATAACGGATCTTGTTCTGCCATTGCCAGTATTGTTCTTCGCCCAGTGTGGCATCAGCCAATAGGTAGCAACATGTGATTGCACCTATTTGCGGATTGTTGAAGTTTGCGGCCGCTTGTTTTAATGCATCAACTGAGATTAATGCAGATACATCACTTAGGGCAATGAGATCGGACTCGAGCTTTGCCAGGGCCATTAACTGGTTAATTCGGACTAGTTTGCCATGGTTTGTCTTTTCTTCTATTGAGTGAAAAGCAATCCCTGCTGCATTAAATTTCTCTTGCCAGCTTTCGATGATTTTTGCTGTCTGATCGGTACAGCCATCACAGCATATCCAGATTGAAAGCTGTTCTGCTGGGTAATCGAGCATCAGTAGGTTAGCCAATTTTGCCTCTATGCATTGCTCTTCGTTATGAGCCGGCATTACGAGGGCGATTGACGGAAAACTCCTGTTCCTTTCATACTCTGGCGTATCGGCACTGCAGTGTCGACCAAGCCAGATCATCATGCTGGTGTAGATCACATGATGATAGATAATAAGAAGGGTAAGAAAGGCTAATAAGATCCATTCGAATGTCATTGTCATTTCCCCTTGCCTAGTGTGCTAGTGATTCATAAGTTGCTGTCATCATTCGGACATCAGCCAAACAGCGAATGTACTGTGCATTGTTTTCGTTATGGCTTTCTGCCGTTGCGAGACCTTTTTTTTAATGCCAGAGCCAGAGACTCCGGCTGGTCGGGCTCGATCAGCTGGCCACTTTGCGGACAAAGTAGGTCCGGAATGCCGCCAACAGATGTTGCAATGACGGTTTTGCCGCAGGCCTGAGCCTCTAGAAGCGCTAGAGGTAATCCCTCTTGACGGGAGGGCATGCAGAAAATATCAATGGCCCGGTAGAAATTACGCATGTTGGCACAATGCCCGAGCCAGTGAATACGGTGGGAAACATCGAGTTGTTCGGCTTGCTCAAGCAACGACGTATGTTCCGGACCGTTGCCGGCGATAGCTAGCTGGTGGTTGGACGGAAGATGGGCCAGTGCCTTGAGCATGGTGTCTATCCCTTTTTCCGGTACTAATCGGCCAGCGCAACCAATGATGACTTTATCGCTTGGAAGTTGTAAAAGCTGCCTGGCGAGCAATTGGTTGCCGGGGGTAAAATGCTGAGTATCTATGCCGTTGATGATGACATGATTGGCTTTGAGTCCGTGGTGTTTTAGTTGCTCGGCGACTCGGGGAGCGTCGGCGATTAATTGAATATTGGTGCCTTTTAATAACCAGCGGGTAATGATCCGTTGCTTGGTATCTTGTAAATGCCAGCTGTCATGCTCGGTTTGGAGGTGGGCTAAGGGGAGTCCTATGGTGGCTAGACGGCAATATAATAAAGGACCTAGGTGGTGGGTATGAACCGTTGAGGTCTGGAGCCGTTTGATGAGCTGTCGTAATTTGAAAACCGTATTGAGATCTCTACCTTTTGGTTTGTTGAGAAAGAACAGACGCGAGGCAAAGGGCTGTAACTCTGGCCAAGCAGTAATCGCTGAGCTTTTCTCACCTTCCAGGGCCACAACATAGACATTATGGTTCGGGGAGGAAAAACGCAGTAAATTGAGTACTAGCCTTTCGATCCCCCCTGGACGCAAGTGTTGGACAATTTGTAGTGTGACATGCTTCATGATGAACTCCCTGGAAAGCTGGGGATCCGGGCGAGTACAGGGACTCGTGTTAGCCGGTTGATTTGTGTGGTTTGGTACAGCCGGGTATCTAATAATTGCACGGCGCAGGCTAGGGACAGGCCAAGCCCCAGTCCCGCCGCGATACCGAGCATAAAATTAAGCCACCATGGCCAGTTAAGAGGGCGATGAGGCTTGATTGGACGATCGATGATCTGAAGTTTGTTTGGCTCTTCGAAACGTCCGAGGTGGCCTGTGACTTTTGCCATCTCATAGCGCTCAAGAAGCTGATTGTAGATCCTGGATTTGACGTCATAGTTACGCTGCAGGATCTTGAGTTGCTTTTCTAGCGAGGCAAACTCGGCCCTTTTACTTTGTAGCTGGGATGCTTGTGTTTTTAGTAGCTTAAGCTCTCCATCCAGCGTCTGGATCCGACTCTCAGCTTGCTGAAGTTTCTCAAACTGACTGAGCAGTATAGGTTGATTGTTGTTGTCACGGCTTTGGGTGTTGTTTGCCACTCGCTGCCATAGTTGACTCACTTCCTGGGCGCTGAGGGATTGTTGCTCATCAACAAGTCGGGATCGTTCTTGCTTGAGACGGCCTAGTTTGCGTAACAGGGCTTTGACAGCAGAGTGTTGGTCGGTATAGCTTGCCCTGAGCATTGCCAGTTCTGCTTCGGCTTTGACGATTTCTTCTTCAAGCATGCCAACGACCGGGTTGGTGCTTGCCAGACGCTGGAAGAAGTTATCACGTTGAGTTTTGGCGTGTAGTAACGCTAATTCTGTTTCCTGAATAAGTGAATTCAGCCGAGCATTATTTTGGACTTTCATTCCCTGAAGTTGGGGGAGGTTATCGGCATGTTCTGCTTTGAATAATGCGAGCTCGCTTTCTGCCCGTTCGAGATCGTGTTGGGTCGATTCAAGTTGCTTTTGGAGAAAGACTTCAGAGCCATCTACCGATGCCCGGCCTGGAGCTCGGAGCTTATCGAGGAAAATTTCGGAGACTTTGTTCAAGATTGTCGGCATTTCGTCCGGAGTTGGCCAGTTCAGTCCAAGTTGAACCAGATCATTGCCGACTAAGGTCACGGTAAGACTGCGGTTTAGATTGCCAATAACAGTTTCTTTTTGGGCCATGCTAGTGGAGGGAGCCAGCTCGAGGTCGGTAACAACTTGCTTCAGTACTGAGTGGCTGTGAAGCAGTACCCGTAATGCTTTAATACGTTGTTTCAGGTTCATCGAGATGGACAGATCCTCGAGAAACGGATTGAGCATCGCAGCCTCCTGAACCAGGATGGTGGTTTGGGAATAGTATCGTTTGGCTTTGATGAAGCTGCCTGCCGCCATCAGCATTGGCATGATGAGCATCGGAAGCAGGATCAGATACCTGTGAGTCCACATGGCATGGAGTAGAGGGTAAAGTTTGGCAAACAGTTTGTGCCGCATATCTACTGTCTCTTTAGGATCAGCGTATCGGCTGTCTGTTTGGGCGCGTATCTCAGCGACAACGGAATTTCTCTTGAGTTCGAGACTTGACTGACAGCCTGAATCCGCTTTTGTCCCTGAACAAGTGCCTTGAAAGGATTTTCCAGAGCTGCTGGTGCAACCGAAGCGGTTAGCTGGTGGTATGGGTTGCTATTGAGAAAGGTTGTAATCTTTCTGTTCTGTTCAGCCGTCAGTGAAACTTGCTCAGGGCTAAAAAAAAGAGTGTGAGCTCTTGTGGTGCATTACCAGTACTGGCACATCCCCATAGGAAGAGACTGCTGCATAGACAAATAATCCTTTTCATCTGGTTACCTTCTCTGTTGATTGGTATATAGAAGTAGTAGCAAAAAAAAGGTGCCCAGAGTTAGAAAAATCATGATGAACAGTATGACTTTTCGGACATTAGTCTCTCTTTAATCAATGCGAGTACGGTATTGGCACGGTTATTCCAGCTTTCGTTGGCTACGCATAAGCTGGTTTGGTGGGCATAAGCCAGCCGTTCACTTTGACTGAGTTGACAGTAGCTATCGATTGCCAGCAGCCATTCTTGTAGGTTGGTGGCCGTCGAAACTAATGGTTGATAGGGGTGAACCGCCGGAAAATTCGAACTGATTATCGGACAACCAGCCGCTAGATATTCTCTTAGTTTTAATGGATTGCAGGCACGTATCTGGTCATTGTCTATGAAAGGTAAAATAGCCATCGTCCAATGCTGCAGATAACCCGCCAGCTGGTGGTGAGGCTTGGCAGGCAGAATATGAATATTCTGACAGCGGCTAAGCGGGGATATGTCGGTATTGACTGGTCCCATTAGGTAGAAATTGATGCCAGGCCGGGCGTCGGCCAGCTGGACTAATAGTTTTTGGTCGAGCCAGTTATTTAGGCTGCCATAGAAGCCAACACTCGGACGCGAGGTGTCGATTTCAGCAGGACATGACGCAGGTTTTGCAAATTGCGATAATGCGACCCCATGCGGGAGCAACCAAGTTTTACTAGCTGGAAATTTTTGTTGTAAGGCTGGGCTACAGGCCAGGATGATGTCAGCCCTGCGGGTGAGCTTCTTTTCTGCCTGTGTGACATAACGGTGGTCAACACCAGCAAGCGAGGAGAAATCATCACCACAGTAATAGATAACGAGATCGCTATTGCAGATATCCAAGTAGTCCACGGCAGTGGGCAGAGCTGCCAGATGATTCGCCGTTTCTGTTTACGAGACAGCTGTAGACTGAGAAGCATGCTATTTATCTTTTGAGTGATAGGGGTCTGAGCTACAGGCCATACCAAAGGTCTGATGATTGCAGCAGGTGTTCGGGAATGAGTGGGTTTCTTGGTGATATCTGGATCTGCCATTGAGCGGTGGCATAAGTTCGACAGCAGTTTTTCTCCAATCCTGTTGATATCGCGCCAGTTCAGTTTTGGCTGACGCAACCCAATTGAATTAATCCACATCACATTATAACGATCCATTAAGGCTGTTAAGATATGTTGGCTGCTTGAAGGGTGCCGCCCCCAATCCTCTCCGAAGACAAGAAATTCCATATTAGTACTCCAAGTTTTTGATCACCCGTGCCGGATTACCGCCAGCAAGAACACCTGGTGGTATGTCTTTTGTGACAACGCTACCGGCAGCCACAACGCTGCCGGCACCAATGGTGACTCCGGCCATAACCATTACTCCGGTTCCCAGCCAGACATCACGACATAGGTGAATATCCCCGACTTGCTGTTGGGTGTCGGGTTTGCCGCTGGCGCGGGCATGAGGCTCCATTGGGTGCCCGGGAAAACCGGCTAGAAAAACTTTTCCGGCAAGGCGAACATTGTCGTCGAGTTGAATTTTTGTGCCGACTGCAAGGTATTCTGCCAGCCGATATCAACGTTATTACCGACTATCAATTCAGGAATGTGCGCCCCCCATACCCTTCCACATAGTGTCGATACACCCGAGAGGCGGCATTGTTCACCTAAACTAATTGTCAGCTGACCTAATATTTGTGGCATACCGCAATCGAGTTGAAGGCTTTGGGGCCGGTGAGAAAGCCGGGAAATGAACATCGGAGTGAAATAACACTTTTGCAAAATGCAATGAATGGTGCTTTTGATTGCAAGGTGCAGGTGGTAAAGCAATGAATGTAGCACCGGGATACTGGGTAGATAACTTCCTCTCACTTTTTGTAATAGTTGTTGGAGAGAAATGAGTTGGGTTGGGCTTAAGTGTCGTTTAATTATGGCACGCATGTTTATCCTCCAGGGAAAACGTCAACCGATCTAAAGCCAGAATGAGGCCGATAAGTATATAGAGTGGCCAGGTTGTCCCTTGGGTTAAAAATGTACCGCTGACGCAAAATGACAACATACCAAGCCAAAGCCCCTCGGCGAGAGGTTTCATTTCATGATTGTTTAGCCGTTTCAGTAGCCGATAGCTCACCTTAAGGGCACCTATTAGCATAAGCAGAAACAGTACCAATCCGGCAAAGCCTGTTTCTGCAATGATTTGCATCCAGGTACTGTGAACAGCATGATTTTTTTTCCATCCCAGTGTGGCGAGTAGAAATAGTAGTTATAGAAAAAGTTATCTAGCCTACACCGGTAAACGGGTTCGCTATCGCCATATTAATAGCTGCCTGCCAGGCGTATATACGACCCATGGCGGATTCATCAACTCCCTCCTCAGCGGCTCCGCCAGAAGCACGATCACTGATCCCTGCTAATACAATTAAAGCAAGCAGGCCGATACTGCTAAAAATTATGGGATGATAACTGAACGACTTTTTAATAAGGTCAGCGCAAAGATCCCGCATGAGATCCCTAATAGGCCCCCACGACTTTGGGTGGCCAATATACTAATTATTAGAATGAGCAGGGTGATGGCAGTAAGCCCGCGCTGCAATTTATTGCCATGAAAGCTGTAGGAGAGGGCAAAAGAAACAGGAAAAAGAAGCACAAGTGCTAGATCATTTGGGTCCCCGAGTACGGAGCCAATGTCTCGTCCTATGGTAACCCGGGTTCCTTCAACCAATCCAATACCATTAGCTTTGTTATAGAGTGCCAACCCCCCGATGCAAAGGCCACTCAGTAGTAGCAGTGCCGGTATCATTTTCAGCTGTGAGAGTTTGCTTGGCAGCCAGCTAATAGCAAAAACCATGATAAAAATTTTGATGAAGTTCCCGTTAAAGTTTGCAAAAGCCTCACCACGATTCGTGGCCATGAGACAGGATATGAGTACCCAGATAGTGAATATCACCAGTTGGGTGTGTAGGGTTTGCCATGTGATCGTTTCTCGTTTAAGCCATAATTGCCAACCAAGGCCAGCAAGACTGGCAAGTGCAAGTAACTGTGGATATGCAGGGGAATCAAGACGGGAAAGGCTTCGTGGATCCGAAAGTAGGAAAAGATGATGAAGCCTACGCAGATGATAAACGCTTGGCTGATAACAACAGGGAGCGCAAATAAGACGCCTATCAGCAATACTAAATTACCTTGTTGAAACCAGACAAGGTAGATAACTAGAGTGCTGCTTAAAGCAAGAAGTAATTGCTTACGTCGGCTCATGGGAGTTTGCTCTCCAATAATTCAGGGGGCTTTATTTAGCCTTAGCCATTTCATAGCGCCTCGATCTTTTTGGATAACAGGTCGGCTTGGCGTGATGCGGTGAATAAACTCATCACCCGATTGAAGGCATAAGCTCGCTGCAAATTTAGATCAGCAAAACTACGAGAAAGATGAGATTGCATGGCGTGAGCAAGAGCGTAAGGATTATCCATCGAAATCTGAAGCCCACTTTCGCTATCAAGGATCTCTCGGTAACCAGATAGATCACTGGCGATCACTGGAAGCCCTAGAGCCATGGCCTCCGTGATAATCAAAGGGCTCGTATCTTTGTCACTTTTATTCGTGGTCGTAAACGGTACAACAAGCGCTTTATATTGACAGGCAAAACGGCGGTACCAATTTGGTTGTTTGTTCCCGAAGAATGTTATTTGATGGCATAGCTCTAGCTTATAGATTTGTTGTTTTAGGTCGAAAAGGTGAGGACCGTCTCCTACGATATCCAAGGTAGTCGTAGGTTCTAGTCGTTGGAGGGCAGTTAATAGAGTACTTAGTCCTTTTTTTTATCAACTAACTGACCGAACAGTAGGAAATCCTTATGAGCCTCCAAGGTTGAGTTAGAGAACTGTAGTCGGCTTCATTAACACCTAAAGGAATATGGTGAACCGGTTGTTGTGTTGCAAGTCGCAGCTCGTTCTGCATCTCTTTAGTGACGGCACAGATAAAGTTTGCAGCCTGTAACCCACAGGTTAGTTCTTGTGGGGTGGAATCTAGATTTGCACAATGGCTTGCAAAAGAAACGGGAATGTTCAGTATTCTTGCGGCAACGATCGCTATTGCTGCACTATGCCAAGCAAAATGCGCATGTAGGTGTTCGCAGCCATCTTTTTCTGCCAAATATGCCAGTTGTAGTCCCTGGCGCAGTAACGAGGTATAGCCAAACTCTTGTTGTTTGATAATAAATGGATGGCAGCATAGGCCTTCCATATATGACGATATGGGTACTTAGGAGCTGTTGAGAGGTAAGTACAGTGGTGCTTTAAGTAAGCATCTGCTGGCTGGAATTGCTTGTTGGCATCAAAGGCATAGGGTTTTACTTGGTGGCCAAGAGCCATCATTGCTCGCATTTCGACGCCAACAAACGCTTCTGACAGTGTCGAAAAATCGGGAATAATATAGCCAATTTTTTTTCATCCTGCTTCCTTTCTATAGTTAATACCATTGCTGCCTTATCGTTTAGCTTCCAATTTTAATGCCAACGTTGAGACTAATACGGTTTGGTTTCGGAGGGACTCAAACTCTATGGGGGTTTTAGATGAAAGGGCTATGAATATGGCTCAGGCGGAAAGTATTAATGTTGTCGTGTTTAACTGTAACAGTCTTTATTCGTTGCCAAGAGCTATCGAGAGTTTGAAACCTTTTATTACTGGTAATGATTCAACCGAGATGTTGGAGCAGTAAATCGATAGTTATGAGCTGGCTTGGCGTATCAAATGCTAGAAATCTAACGATTCATTGGTGTAGTAATGGGTTTATGTTTCTTGAAAGGAGTGATTATTGACTGGATGGAGTGTGTTTTGCCAACTAGCTTGTCATTTGCTTTCAACATAAAGGGCATCGGGTCGTAGCGGCTGGTTGAGATATATTGAGGCTGTTGTCGCAAAAGCAGGCAAAGATGGGTTAATTGTTGGCTAATCATTCGGATGTTTGTTTTTTTTAATGTTTTCACTTGCCAATTAGAAATAACGCTCTATACTGCCGCCTCACCGAAACGGAGAGCTGCTTCTATCAAGGAGTAAGCATCTAAATCGGAAGGATGAAAATCTAATAAATAAGTTGAAAAAAAAGTGTTTGACACTACAACTTGATTCGTTAGAATAAGCGTCCTCTTCAATAAGAGAGCGAAACATTGCAAATGTGATTGTTTCTTTTATTGAGGGATT
>LLEN01000154.1_pt1 | contig 14490 bp, 15 predicted proteins | sample 595881 | NCBI WGS metagenome assembly LLEN01 (sample SAMN02919314, study PRJNA255460) | bioreactor metagenome | biome: chemostat; feature: culture 2012_10.3; material: sediment; isolation source: day86 10degC chemostat 2012 inoculated with Wadden Sea sediment taken from... | place: Germany: Bremen ...
TATCTGCTCAATGAGCACCAGGTCGATCTGCTAAGCCCGATGAATCAAGCTTTGGCTGATAAAGATGCGGCCAAGGTGGAGGCGGTGATGGATCACGCCGTGATTGAGGAGATCGTCCGGCGCCTTGACGGTGCCGAGAAGAACCTTGGCGATTACCAGGTAGCCAAAGTACTGGTGGTTAAAAGTAAGCTTTTTCTTGATTTAATCATGCCAAAGCTCGATGAAGGCAGCAGACAGCAGGCGACTGAAGCTATCCAGGGCGTTCTGAATGCTATCGGTAACCCGGGCGTATTTGGTGTAGGCCAGGCACCAGCTGATCCGGCGGTGTTCAAACAGCAACGCGAGTTGCTTACTGATGCAATCAATTCGTTGAAATAGCACCAGATGAGACGCCCCTTACCTAACCATGCCCAGGCTAATAATGCCGCCGTTTTAATGACGGCCAGTAAGCTATGCTACGTGATCATTATTGTGTCGGCTTGCTCGGGATGGTGGTGGTGGATGGGGCGTTTTCCTCTGGAGTTGACCAGTGATGATGCGCTTAACTTCTCTCGGGGCGTTGAGCGCTTTTCGGTACTGGAGTTTCGACCGCACTTCCCGGGATACCCTGCCTTCATTGGTTTATCCCGGCTGGCTGCAATCTGGGTCGAAGCGGCTGTTGCGCCAATTTGGGTCTCGATGTTATCGGCAATGTTGATCCCGATCCTTGTTGCCAGGTTGGTGTACCTGCTGTCGAGTTCGTGGCCTGCGGCAACCTTGGGCTGTATCTTGGCGTTGATGCAGCCGTTGCTTGCCTCAATGGCACTGAGCGGGTTGTCGGATTCAGCTGCAATCATGTTGTTTCTGTTGGCGTTGATTGCAGCATTGCAGCAGAAACATAGCATGGTCGGGTTCTGGATTGGTCTTATGCTTGCCACTCGACCGTCTTACCTGCCACTGGCGTTGGGCATGGCGATGTTGCCATGTTGGGGGAATTACGTCGGATCGAAAATCCGGGCATACCTACAGGCAAGTATTGTCATTGCCGCGATTGGTTTACTGAGCTTGGGTTTTATCTGGTTTCACGATGCGCTGCCTATTTCGAGGAAGGGATCCGTTTTACCCAGGGACATTTTGCGATTTGGGGCAATACGGTTGAAGGTGATAACGCCAGCTTATTGCAATGGGTAGAGGCTCTGGGGAAAGGGTTTGGCTGGCTTGGCTTGATCGTGGTGTTAGTTTCACTATTTAGCGCTGTAATTGGGCTTGCAGCTGCTCCTATGAGTAAGGGCTTGAATTTTAGGAATCAGGCTAGCAGAAGACAACAGTTGGCACTCACTGCCGTAATTGCTTGGCTGTACTGGGCTTGGATCACGTTCGGTCAGAACCCTGATAACCTGCGCCATTGGGCGCCGGTACTTTTTCTATTTTTGACCGTGCTGCCGGTGCAGTTAGCCGGGTTACAGAAAATATTCGAAGATAGCCGATTGGGAGTGGTTGCTGTTAGTGTGCTTGGTATCTGCCTGTGTTCTATTGCCTGATTTTAGGCTATCAGAATGTTCAGAGCGCTCCGTCGCAGGCACCGATTCAGCAGGCAATGTCCTGGATTAGGGCCAACCCTAAAGTGAAGGTTGTCGGCTCTAATTACAGCGTGAATTTGCTGCGTGCCCAACTCGGCAGCCATGCTATTTATGACATGTATTACCCCAGTAGCAAATTGGCTCTGGTCAATGCGCATAAGCGTACACAACAGAGTGCATGGCGGTTGTCGGGTACACGGCTAACTGATCAGCAATTGGTTACCGAGTTCAGCCCAAGATTTATTGGTGAAAGGCGTCTCTTTTTATATCAAATTAGTCAGTGATCCCGGTTGCTGGCCTGAAGTAGTGTGAGTGTAAAGGCGAATGATGTTAATAAGTAAATATAAGCCTGCAAAGCAACTTATTTGGCTGATGCTAGTATTGCTCAGTCAACCGGCATGGGCGATCGAGAAAAGTAGCTCAATGCTGTTTAATTTGGACAAGACACAGGTTATCAGTGCTAACTTTGATGCTGGTAGTGTGAGTATTCTTGCCAGAGACAATGGTGAACTAATTGCTGAGTCGACAATTGGTCGAGATATTCGCCGTATAGCGCTGACGGATGACGGCAAGCTGCTGTTGGCGACAGACTATCTGAATGACCAAGTTGTGCTGCTTGATGCAAAGACCCTACAAACCAAGCGTGTAACTGCTGTGCCTTCACGTCCTTTTGGTGTTGTCTATGACTCTCTGCACCAGCGATTTTTCGTTACCAGTTTTGAAAGTGATAAGCTGCTGGTTATCAATACAGAAGGTGAAATTACCCAGACTCTAGATACGGCATCGACACCACGTGGTCTGGCGCTGACCGATGACGGCCGTATGCTGGTGACCCACTCGCTATCTGGTCAGGTCTCTATCTACAACGTACGTGGCGAGCAGCTCAATTGATTAAAGTGATACAGCTAGCAGACAGTGAGTCAGATCCTGTCAAGACGAACCCGCAAGGTAAACCGCGTCTGCTGGACAATATTGCGATTTCTCCAGATGGGCGTCAGGCTTGGCTTCCCCATGTTTTATGGTCATTCGGACACGACTTCCAATTCCAATCAACGGTTTTTCCAACCGTGTCTTTGCTGGATCTAGAGCCGGGCAACGAGCAAGAAATTATTGACGAGCGAAAGCAGCTATTCAAGCAGATCAATATTATCGAAAGCGGCAACAAGATCCGCATAGTATCTAACCCGCATGATGCCGTGTTTACCGATGATGGTAAAAAAAATCATTTTCACACTGGCGGGCTCTGAGGATCTGATGGTGTTCGACTTGTCGCGTCAGGGCAAGAAGAACAAAAAGCGCCATCGTCGTAAGAAATTCCAGGGTGGGGTGAAGGCAACTCAAATTTATCGTAATGTTCCGGGTGATAACCCGCGCGGTTTGCTTGTAATCGGACGTGAGCTGTATGTCCAGAATGCGATGTCGCTGGATATTGCCAAGTTCGATACCGGTGCGGTGGGGCCGTTTGCCAAGGTCAAACTGACTCAGGGACATTTTGCCGATCTGGTTAAAGCCGATCCGTTACCGAAGCAATTGCGCCAGGGTAAAACATTGTTCAATAGTGCCAATATGGCCGATTCGCCTGACTTCCCAATGGCCGGCGACTTTTGGATGAGCTGTAATTCATGCCACCTTGACGCTTTAATTTTACTAATCGCCAGCTGATGGAAGATGGTAAAAAGGATCGATTCAGCAATGCACTTACCGGCCATGTCGATGTCCGCAAAATGATTGCAGGTGATCCGGTTGGTGCCTATATCGATATTATCCAGAAAACTCAGGGCGGGATGGGCGGTGATCCACGAGAAGAAGCGCTACCGCCAGTCAATGTTGAAACCCCGCCACTTGAAGCGGCAAAAATGATGTCTGCCCTGAACGAGTACGTCCGCGCACCAGAGAACTTGCCGTATCTTTCAACCTGGTTACGACTTGATGACGATAAGCGCTATACCCACCCAGACGAGTGGATTAACTCTGCCGAGTGTTCTGATTGCCATACCACCATTTACGATCAGTGGGCCGATTCTAACCATGGCATGAACATGGATCACCCTTACTATCGTTTCCATGAAGATTTCGCTGCGAAAACGGAAGGCGAGGAATTCCGGGTGCTTTGCCGTGGCTGCCATGCGCCGCAAATGGTGATCAATGGTGACAACGGGCCAATGACTGACTTTGGCGATATGTGGGAAAAAGGCGGGTCGTCACTTAAAGAAGCCTTTGCCCACGGCCAGTCGGTCAGCGAACGTGGTACAGGGTGTGTTTTCTGCCACCGGGTCACCAAGGCAGAAAATGCCGGAGGCAATACTGATATGACGGTCAACATCAAAGACCGTGATAGCTATGTGTTCGAAGATGCCAAGAACAGTATGCTGAAGTGGCTATCGGAAAAACAAATCAATGCTTTGCCGGAGCAGCACAAGGCGTCGTATTCCAAACCTGAGCTGTACCAAAGCTCGCTCTATTGTGCGACTTGTCATAACGAGTTTACAACTGGGCAGGGTGCGAATGTGAATGATAACTTTGGTGAGTGGCTGGCGTCACCGTTTAATGCGCCGGATGATCCAAAGCAACATAAAACCTGTATTGACTGTCATATGACCCAGGATGTCACCGACTTTGATAATAAGGTCGGCGGCCAGTCGACCGATAATGGCCCGATGAAATCGAACCTTCGCTCGCACCATCTGGTGGGTGGTAACTACTTCTTTACCGGAATGCGAAATCCTGAACACAAAAAGATGAGCATCGATATTTTGAAAACGGCGCTGAGTCTTGAGGTGGAAAAACAGGGGAGCCAGCTAACTGCCAAGGTTACCAATGTCAATTCGGGGCATGACATGCCGGGCGGTGCTCGTCGTCAGGTCTGGCTGGAAGTCATTGCAACGGATGCCAACGGCCAGCAAGTCTACAGCAGTGGTGTGATGAAAAACGGTGTTATCCCTAAAGATGCCCATAAGTTTATTAAGGTCGGTGTCGACAAGGATGGCAAACCGGTGGGTCTGCGTTTCTGGCGCTATGTGAAAATTGGTAAAGATACTCGGATTAAGTCTGGTGAAACCCGTAATGAGGTGTTTGAGTTGCCTAATAATGCCGAGTACCCGTTAACGGTATCAACTCGAGTGCTTTACCAAGTATTCGCGAAGGGACTTAGCGACAAAGTTCGCCGAGCCTATCCGGATGAAAATATTCCGGAGCCGGAGGTAATTGAACTACAGAAAGTGGTTAAAACCTACTTGTCGGTAACAGAGTAGGGGGAGTCAGGCTAGTAGAGGTGCTGAAGGGCACCTCTACTTGGTTTTAAGGCTATTTACCAATCGACGCCTTTACGGGCTTTTACCCCGTTTTCAAAAGCATGTTTGACGTTGCGAACTTCGGATACCGTATCGGCCAACTCAATTAAGGTACGGTGTGCGCCGCGACCAGTAACGATCACTGATTGCATCACCGGGCGGTTGTTAATCGCTGCCACGACCTCGTCCAGTTCGACATAGCCATAGGTGACCATATAGGTCAGTTCATCCAGTAGCACTACATCGTAGCTGTCGTCTGCCAGCATCTTTTTACATTCAGCCCATGTTTCCTGTGCTGCTGCTGTGTCAGCTTTTTTTTGTCCTGGGTATCCCAGGTGAAGCCCGTTGCCATGACTGCAAAAGTAACACCGTGTGACTCTAGCAAGCTTCTCTCGCCACAGTCCCAGGTCCCCTTGATAAATTGGCCAACACCACACTTTTGCCCATGGCCTACTGCGCGGGCAACGGTACCAAACCCTGAGGTCGTCTTCCCTTTACCGTTGCCGGTGATAACCAGAAAAAGCCCTTTTTCTTCCTGAGCGGCTTCAACCCGCGCATTAACCTTTTCCTGTACCTTTTGCTGGCGTGCTTTGTATCTTTCGTCCTTATTGGTTTGATCAACCATAGGGTTCCCTTAATTTTCTGAACCTAGAGTAATGCGAGTAGTGTCATATATCCCGCTAGTTCCGTGATTTGTTGTGTGGCACCCAGGCAATCACCCGTATAACCGCCGAGTTGCTGTTCAAACCATTTGCCGCATAGGAAGCGAGCGGCTGTGATGACCAGCGTTACTGCAAGCGCCACATTGAGTGGCAGAAGAAATAATATAATCAATCCTGTCGCAATTAAAACCCACAAATCTTGTTGGCTTTGCTGATTTGCCAGCGGTTTCACCTTGCTATCCTGATCGGCCCTGACATACGGGTATGAAAAAAAATTAGGCTGGCGGCACAGATCCGGCTGAGCGAATGCATGACAAGCAGCATCAAGGCAGGTAGGAATGGTTCGGCTTCTGCAATAGCAGCCAGTGTGAGCCATTTCATTCCAAGTGCTATTATGAGGGCGGCTGCACCATAGGTACCGAGCCGCGAATCTTTCATTATTTCCAGCTTTTGTTCTGGCTCCCAGCCACCGCCAAAACCATCGAATACGTCTGCCAGCCCATCCTCATGAAAAGCTCCGGTGACCAGCAGGCTGCTGATCATCGCCAAAGCAACAGCAATAGCAGGGGGGAATAGGGCCACAGCCAGCAAGTAGACGACGGCACTGACAATACCGACAATAATGCCAACCACACCGAAGTAACGGTTAGCCTGATTGAGCCGCTTGGCGGAGTAGGGAGTATCTGCCGGAATAGGGATCCGGGTGAAAAATGCCAGTGCGATCAGGAAAATTTGCCACTGTCTTTTTAGGCTAGCACCCAGTCCGGCAGTATCATCTTCGTTAGACTCAACCGCTGACTTGTCTGCATACGGTGATGGGGTGTCGCTCGGGTTGCTCACACGGTCACTCCCGCTTCGCTAAAGCTTGCCATTTCGTTATAAAACTCGCAGGCAGAACGGATCATCGGCAGTGCCAATGCCGCACCAGTACCCTCGCCGAGGCGAAGACCGAGATCAAGCAGTGGTTTGGCGTTGAGGTGCTGCAGCATTCGCTGGTGGCCGGACTCTTCAGAGCAATGGCAATAGATGAAGTAGTGGTTTGCCTCGGGGTGCATCTCAGTTGCTAACATAGCTGCTGCTGTCGAGATAAAGCCGTCGACTAATACTGTCATTTTTAGTTCGGCGGCTTTAAGCATGCCTCCGGTGATTTGGGCGATTTCAAATCCGCCGAGGCAGGCAAGGATATTTAATGGGCTATCAAGCTGTGCTTGGTGTAAATCCAGCGCGCGGGTTATTAATGATTGCTTTCGTTCTAGCTGCTCATCGGAAATTCCTGTACCACGGCCAACGCATTCATCGGCAGGAATACTCAATATGGCAGCCATAATGGCAGCAGCGCTGCTGGTATTGCCTATCCCCATTTCTCCAAACCCAACTAGATTACAGCCTTGCTGGTGTAACTTAGCAACAATACTGCCCCCAAGCTCTAACCCTTGCTGGGCAATGGCAACTGACATCGCAGCCTGCTGACTGAAGTCTTCAGTACCGTTACCCTGACGCTGTTTTAGCAACTGGGGATGATCATCGGCTTCTAGCTTTGTTCCAGCATCAATGACTTTTAGCGCCATGTCACTCGTTCGGCAAAAACAGTTGATTGCGGCGCCACCGGTAAGAAAGTTCATCACCATCTGGGTTGTGACCTCACTTGGCGCAATGCTCAGCCCATGTTGCGCAATACCGTGATCGCCAGCAAAAACGAGTAAATGTGGTTGGTTAACAGCGATGGTGTCCGTTTGCTGAATAAGGGCTAGTTGGGCTGCAATAGCCTCAAGCTGACCGAGTGCTCCCAGGGGCTTGGTCTTGTCATCAATCTTATGCTGGATCTGCTCTAAGGTTGCGGTATTGGGTGAAGTGATGGTGAACATGGATGCCATTCTCCCTGTTTCTGGCAATAGGCGTTGACGCTGATCTTTGCGTTAGCTGCTGTGCTGCTGTGAGTAAGCTGAAATTTTGCGTCAGGTCAGAAACTAAGGCAATGGTAAAGCCAGAAAATTTTTTGAATTGAAGCCAATAACAGCTTTGAGGCGATATAATTACTAGCCTTAAGTGGGATGACGCTCTGTTCGTGGGGCAACGATGAACGAAAGCGAGCAGGGATGACTCCCCGCTCAACTTAGTGTGTTAAGCACAGCGAAGAATAGCTTCAACGGTATCATCGAAGTCGATACCTAGTTGTTCTGTTGCTAAAGGAAACACACTCCGTGTTGTCATTCCTGGTGCCGTATTGACTTCAATCGCGTAAAAGTAGCCATTTTCGTCAGCAATGATATCAACTCGTCCCCAGCCAGAGGCGTTGATCGCCTGAACGCAGAGAGAGCCAAGGCTCGGATAGTCTCCTCTTGATTGGCGGATAAATCGGCAGGACAATGGTACTGGGTGTCCGAGGCCTTGAATTTCGCTTCATGACTGAAAAAAAAGAGTGGGAATGGGTGATTTCTACAGTCGGAAGCACTTGCTGATCAAGGATCCCCACTGTGAACTCTCGTCCTGAGATATACTGCTCAATCAGTATTTTATCCTCATAGTTAAAAGCCTCCTCAATGAAGCTGTGCAGCTCTTCGATATTATGGGCTTTATTGATGCCAATACTGCAGCCTTGGGTGGCCGGTTTGACAACGAGAGGGAAGGAATAATCCTGGATATGCTCGGGTAGAGAGTCCGGGTTGTAACTTGATAGGTTTAGTTCAAAGAAGCGGGGAGTTGTGATTCCGGAAGCTTGCCAGACTTTTTTTTGGTCATGGCTTTGTCGATGCCAACGGCTGATGCACGGTGATCACTTCCTGTATAAGGTATTTTGAGTAATTGCAGTGCAGCTTGCAGAGTACCGTCTTCACCGTCCCCACCATGTAAAGCCAAAAAGGCTTTTTCAATTTTCAGACTCGGAAGCGATGTGATATCGAAGCTGTGATCAACGTCGATGTCTACCACATCATAGCCTTTTCGCTTTAAGGCTTGAGAAACGGCCTTGCCAGACATTAGTGAGACGTTGCGCTCACTTGAAGAACCACCATATAAAACAGCGACTTTTTTTTACCACGATGATGTTCTCTCTTAGGTAAGATGAAAGGTATAGTGTTTAAAGTGTCAAATTAAATGCAATTAGTAGCTAAGCAATCATACTTTTTATTGCTAGTAAGGATATTATCATTGGAAATTGATATGTCTAATAATACCTACAGAGTACTTGTGGTCTGCATGGGAAATATTTGTCGTTCTCCCTCTGCAGAAGCCGTTCTTCGTGCAAAAGCTGTAGAGAAGGGGATAAGTTTAGAAGTTGATTCCGCAGGAACGATTGGTTATCACCAGGGAGAGGTGCCGGATCTCCGTGCACAAGCGGCAGCTGAGGCAAGAGGTTATAGTTTCTCAGGTATCCGCGCCAGGCAGGTGAAAGGCAGTGATTTTGAATATTTTGATCTGATTTTGGCAGCAGATAGAGCTAATTTGCGAGATTTACAAGCTATCTGCCCAGCTGAATACCAGAATAAATTGGCTTTGTATCTTAGTTATTCACCGTGCAGCATTAGCGAAATTCCAGATCCTTATTATGGCGGGTTGAATGGATTCGAGAATGTGCTGGATTTGATAGAAGAAGCGACAGAGTGTTTGTTGAAGAGGATCTAGGCCTGTTTATGGGGCAAGAAGACTATGATCTACAGGTATAAAAACGCCCGCATTTGCGGGCGTTCTTTTAATTATTAACGTATTGATTAACCTAAGGTATCAGTAGCAACCTTGTAGGTTGGATCTTCCATCATGTTAACTTCAACCAAGTTACCAGCTTTCTTTAGCAGAGAGCGGCACTCTGGGCTTAAATGGCGGATATGCAGGGTTTTCCCTTGGCTGGCATAACGCTCAGCGATGGTATCAATGGCTTCGATAGCCGAGTGGTCGGAAACACGCGAACCCGCAAAGTCGATAATGACATCGCTAGGATCGTTTTTGGTATCGAATAGCTCAAGGAAATGTGACGCTGAGCCGAAGAAAAGCGGGCCATTAACTGCGTATATCTTTGAACCAGCTTCATTGGTGTGGCTTGCTGCATAGATGTGCTTAGCGTGATCCCAGGCAAAAACAAGAGCCGAGTAAATCACACCAACAATCACAGCCAGCGCAAGGTCGGCCGCAACGGTGACACACGTTACCAAAATAATAGCGAAGAAGTCGTGCTTCGGTACTTTGCGCGCCATCTTAAAGCTTGCCCACTCAAAGGTACCGATGACTACCATAAACATGACGCCAACCAGTGCTGCAAGCGGGATCATTTCGATCAATGCTGAACCAAACAGAATGAATAGCAACAGACCAATAGCACCTGTAATACCGGATAAACGACCACGACCACCAGAGTTAATGTTGATCATTGACTGGCCGATCATGGCACAGCCACCCATCGCACCAAATACAGAACAGGTGATGTTTGCGATGCCCTGACCCACACACTCACGGTTACCCTGACCACGAGTGCCAGTCATTTCGTCAATGACAGTCAAAGTTAGTAGTGACTCAATCAGGCCAACAGCAGCAAGAACCAAGGAATAAGGCAGAATGATCTGCAGCGTTTCCATGTTGAAGCCGACTTCAGGAATCGCAAAAGTGGGTAGGCTACCTGCTAGAGTGGCATTTTCATCGCCACTCATGCTGCGTACAAAGTCGACTACAGTGCGAGAGTCAAGATCCAAACCGTGAACCAGTGCGGTTACAGTGATAATGGCAACCAGCGAAGACGGAACGGCAGTCGTGACTTTTGGTAAGAAGTGGATAATGAACATGGTAAGAGCAACAAGGCCAAGCATGATGTAAAGCTGTGAGCCTTGCATCCATTGCATAACGCCTGCCGCATCTGGCACTTGGAACTGACCAAGCTGAGCGAGGAAAATAACAATCGCCAAACCATTTACAAAACCGATCATCACCGGATGGGGAACCATACGGATGAATTTACCCAATTTGAATACACCCGCAAAGATCTGCAGTACGCCTGCCAACATGATGGCCGCGAACAAGTATTGGATACCGTGCTCAGCAACAAGGCTTACCATCACAACAGCCATCGCGCCTGTCGCACCAGAGATCATACCCGGACGGCCACCGAACACTGCGGTAACTAGGCCAACGATGAAGGCTGCGTACAAGCCTACCATAGGATCGACACCAGCCACGAAGGCAAAGGCAACGGCTTCAGGGATCAGAGCCAGGGCAACGGTAAGCCCTGAAAGAACGTCATTTTTGACGGATTGACGCGAAAATTGTGGGAATTCAAACATTTTATTTAGTTTTGTTCCGGTTCGGTTATGTAAAGAGCGTAGGAAAGACGCGGATCCTACAGAAATATGTGATTTAGTTCAACTTTCAAGCGTGATCTGAGCACATAATTGTCATTAACTATAGGAAACTTTGATGTCAATTGGGTTAATTGTGAAAAGCAGGCTTAAATTACAATTTCTGCTTGGGAAGAGATTAGGCAAAAAAAAGCCATGCTATAAGCATGGCTTTTTGAGTGACTTAGCTGTGTTTATAACAGCTTAGTCCATTGAAGGCTTAGTCATTGGTGCTGACGCAACATTCGTTGCGGTTTGGCTGCCAGCCTGACGGGTAGCTATGTGCTCTTCACGTAAAGAGGCAATCGCAACAACAGTGCCGCTAGTTGCCTTTTCAGGAGCAGGTGCTTTAACCATTGGTGCAACGGCATGACGACCGCGTGGAGACGTTACAGTTACTGCTGTATTGTCCTCCTCAGACGTTGTTTCGACGTTCAATTCAGCTACAGGCTCTTCTGTAACAGCCGTTTCTACAGCAACTGGTGCTATAACGTCAGCCACTTCTGATGCATGTACTGGTTCTTCAGCTTTAACATCTTCCACTACAGGAGCTTCAATTACAGGCTCGGCCTGAACTTCAGCAACTGCAGGGCTTTCCGTGACCACTTCCTCAGTTACAGTCTCTCCAGTAGCGGCTTCTTCTGAAACAATCTCAACATCAGCAGGTGCACGTAACGGGAAGGCTTTACCCATTGCAAGCTCAGGCATTGCAACGCCACCTAGTACCGGAGCTTCAGCTTTCACTTCACTTACTGGTTGCTCTGCAGCTTCAGTGTGTGGAGTGACGGCTTCAACGGCTGGTTTAGGAGCTGGTGCCCATACCTTACCCATTGCCATTTCTGGTGATGCAACACCAGATGCTGGGCGGCTGGTCTTTGGTTTCTCAACTACAGATACCACATTTTCCATATCGTTCAGCGCATCAGATGCTTCCTCAACGGCGTGGCCGACGGCGTCTGTTACGGCAGTATCGACGTTTTCTGCTTTCTCTGTCGAGTATCGCGAATACGACGACGACGCTGACCGCTAGCGCGCAGGTGGCGTGGCGAACGACGGTTACGGCGCTGGCCGTTTTCCTGCTCGTTGCTTTGCTCTGCTTGCTCTTCAGTCTGAGGCATCTCAGCTTGAGGTTCCTGAGCGAATGCTTCTTTGGCTACAGAAGTACCAAGCTCTTGCAGAGGGGAGGCCGCCTTATTCTCTTCAGCAACAGGTTCTGCTTGCTGGTTTTGAATTGGTGCTGCTTCCTGCTCATCGCCGATACGGATCTTTTTACGTAGCTGGCGGCGTTGGCGACGCTGTTTTACTTTCGTTGCCTTTTCCTGCTCTTGCTCACGCTTCTCTTCCGTTACTGGTTTTTCAGCTTTGTTAGGCTTCTCTTCCTGACGACGTTGCTTCTGTGCCTGAATTTCTTCACGGCGAGACTGGCGTTTCTGCTCTTTTGCTTCTTCGTCATGTTGAGGACGTTGCGGCTTAGCAGCTTTATCTTGCTGTTGCTGCTGGCGATCCTGTTTCGGTTTTTCGTTACGACGGCGCTGTTGACGTTGATCACGCTGTTCACCATCACGGTTATCACGATCAGTGTCCTGACGTTTACGACCTTGGCGAGCTCCGTCCTTACCACGGCGGCTGTCTTGGCGTTTGTCTTGACGTTCACCTCGGCGACTATCCTGGCGATCTCCACGGCGATTGTCACGGCGGCTACGATTACCTTGGGATTCTTCTTTAGGCTGTTGTTCTGCTTCTGCTTCCGGCGAGCCAGAGAACAGATTTGCAAGGGCAGAGAAAATACGGCTGAAGAAGTTAGGTTTCTCTTCTTCTGATTTCGCAATGCTCTCTTTTTTTTCGCTGGAGCTATTTTCTTCGCGGCAGCTGGTTCTGTTGGTGCTGCAAAGCCCTGCAAAACAGGTTCTTCACGTTTCTTCACGACACGCTCTTGCTGAGGAGCTTCAGCGGCTTCTGCCTCTTTTAGCGCTTCAAGTGTGCGTGGAAGATGGTAAGACAAGGTATCTGGCTCGTCACCACTACGGACACGAAGCACTTCAAAGTGCGGTGTATCCATCTCAGCATTCGGTACGATAATGACGCGCACATCATGAGATTTCTCGATGTGTTGTACTGAACGGCGTTTTTCGTTTAGCAAGTAGGAAGCAATCGCGACCGGAACAATAGCCAGAACCTGAGACGTGTTGTCTTTCAGCGATTCTTCTTCAATCAGACGAAGAATAGACAGTGATAGTGATTCGCTATCACGGATTACACCGGTACCAGTACAACGTGGGCATACGTGATGGCTCGCTTCAGCCAGAGACGGGCTTAGGCGCTGGCGAGACATTTCAAGCAGACCAAAACGCGAAATGCGACCGATTTGAACACGGGCTCGATCCATACGGACAGCTTCACGCAGGCGGTTTTCTACTTCGCGCTGATGGCGTACTGGCGTCATATCGATGAAGTCGATAACAACCAAGCCACCGAGATCACGAAGACGTAACTGACGAGCAATCTCATCTGCTGCTTCAAGGTTTGTTTGAAGCGCGGTTTCTTCGATATCGCCGCCTTTGGTTGCACGGGCGGAGTTGATATCGATCGAGGTCAGTGCTTCTGTTGGATCAATGACAATTGAGCCACCAGAAGGCAGACGGACTTCACGCTGGAATGCAGATTCAATCTGGTTCTCAATCTGGTAATGATTGAACAGCGGTGTTTCACTGTGTTCGTATAGCTTCACGCGAGACAAGAAGTCTGGACGAACCTGCTGAATATGGTCACGGGCACGGGTAAAAATCTTCGGGCTGTCGATGACAATTTCACCGATATCTCGGCGCAGGTAGTCACGGATAGCACGTGCGATAACATTACTTTCCTGATGAATCAGGAAAGGTGCAGGCGCAGAATCAGCCGCATTTTTCACTCGTTCCCAGTGATTGAGCAAGTAGTTTAAATCGTATTCCAGATCTTCTGCTGACTTGCCAACACCTGCCGTGCGTACAATCAAGCCCATACCCTGTGGCAGCTCAAGTGTGCTCAGTGCCGCTTTTAGCTGGGTACGTTCCTCACCTTCGATACGGCGTGAAATACCACCGGCACGAGGGTTGTTAGGCATCAATACTAAGTAACTACCGGCAACAGAGATAAAGGTTGTTAGTGCTGCACCTTTGTTACCTCGCTCTTCTTTGTCGACCTGAACGATGACTTCCTGACCTTCCTTAAGCACTTCCTTAATGTTAGGACGGCCTTGGTAACTGTAGTCGGCAGGAAAGTAATCCTTGGCAACTTCTTTAAGAGGAAGAAAACCGTGTCGCTCTGATCCATAGTCAACGAACGCTGCTTCCAGGCTTGGTTCGATACGTGTGATGCGACCTTTGTAGATATTTGCTTTTTTTTAGATTCGTGGCCAGGGCTTTCGATATCGAGATCAAATAGCTTCTGCCCATCAACTAATGCGACGCGCAACTCTTCCTTTTGAGTTGCGTTAATCAACATTCTTTTCATTATATTGTACTCGTTTTTGTCGTTGTGCTAGCGACTCGATTGGTGAGTTCGTATTGGTGGCGCCTGACTCCAAGTCTGATTTACAAATGCAGCCTCACGGCTGGAATTCAGGAGTGCTATCTGGCAACACGTATTGTCCAACAGTATCAAGATGATTAGATCAGAAAAT
>LLEN01000155.1_pt1 | contig 14389 bp, 12 predicted proteins | sample 595881 | NCBI WGS metagenome assembly LLEN01 (sample SAMN02919314, study PRJNA255460) | bioreactor metagenome | biome: chemostat; feature: culture 2012_10.3; material: sediment; isolation source: day86 10degC chemostat 2012 inoculated with Wadden Sea sediment taken from... | place: Germany: Bremen ...
CAGTAAACAGCGATGGCTGAAATGGATGGGAAGATAATTTTCAGAAGTGGGGCTAACATGTTGAACAACCAAAACAGGGAGTGAAAACGAACTCTTAAGAACAGGTAATATTTTATCTAACGCGGCCAAACCACCGGCTGAAACACCAATGACTACCGCTCGATATTGCCTGCTCGTGCTCATTTCACTATTCCCTAAAATGCGCGTTTTTTTTGCGGTATATTTTTTTTCACGCTCAGATACCACTTCAAACTTATCGACGACATCAGAAAACCTGAGACTCTCCTTCGAACCCAGGCAAAGAAAACCGCCGGGACATAAGCTATCGCAAAACAACTGTAACACCCGGTTCTGCAACTCCCTGTTGAAGTAAATCAATACGTTCCGACAAAAAAAATGATATTCATCTCTCCGAACACACCGTCAGTAACAAGGTTATGGGGAGAAAACAGCACCTTATCTTTAAGCGAGCTATTTATCGCCACGTTATCATAATCAGCTGTGTAATAGTCCGAGAAGGAGCCTGTTCCGCCAGCTTTCTGGTAGTTGACCGTGTACTCACGTACCAGATCTATCGGATAGATACCCTGCTTCGCCTTTTCAAGGATCCGTTCATTGAAATCGGTCGCGTAGATCTGAACCCGATCCTTGACGCCCTCTTCTTCCAATAAGATCCCCATCGAGTACACTTCCTGACCCGATGAACACCCGGCATGCCATACCTTAATAAAAGGATACGTTTTTAGATGAGGAATTACGGTATCGCGCACTTTCTGATAAAACCAAGGGTCCCTAAACATTTCGGTCACATTAATGGACAAGTCTAGCAGTACCTTATTGAAAAACGGCTCCTCTCGGATCACTCGGTGCTGCATCTCAGAAAAGCTTCTCAGCCCCTCATGTGCTCGCCTGTTTTCCAACCTTCGCTTCGTATGGGCAAAAGCATAATTCCTGAAATCATAACCATATTTACGAAATATAGCTTCAAGCAACAGCTGAATCTCCAACTGCTCATCTGAAATAGTTATTGTGTTAGACATTAGTACAACCAAACCCTTAGCATAGAAAGCAGCTTGTCAGTATCTACCGGCTTGGCTAGATAATCGCTTGCGCCAGCCTCGATACATTTACTGCGGTCACCTTTCATCGCCTTGGCCGTTAGCGCAATAATCGGCAACTTAGCAAACTCTCGTTGTTTGCGAATTTCGCGCATCGCTTCATAGCCATCCATCTTAGGCATCATTATATCCATCAAGACACCGTCGATATTGCTTTCCTCCTTGAGCTTATCGAGACACTCGAGTCCATTTCTGGCAATCAGCACCTCCATGCCTTTCTCTTCCAGTACACTGGAGAGTGCAAAGACATTGCGCATATCGTCATCCACCAACAGCATCGTTTTACCGTTCAAAACGGCTTCCTTGTCATGGATCATCTTGAGCATATCCCGCTGTTCTTCCGGCAGGTTAGCTTCAACCCGATGCAGAAATAGAGCTGACTCATCGAGCAAGCGTTCTGGCGATTTCACCCTTTGATGATGATGCTCTCCGCATAGCGGTTCAGCTCTTTCTCTTCATCGCGGGTCAAATCTCGGCCTGTATAGATGATGATCGGAACGCGAGCGGCAGTTTCGCTCTTACGAATGCACTCCAGCAGTTCAAATCCAGACATATCACCAAGCCCCAGGTCCAACACCATGCAGTCATACATACCGTTTTCCAATTCCTGCAATGCTTCTTTGCCTGAGCCAACCGCAGTAATACTGACGTCTCCGTCACCTATCAACTCTTTGATACTTTCGCGCTGTACATCATCGTCTTCGACAACGAGCAAACGACTTACCGGTTTTGAGATAATGTCTTCAATTTTTCCGAAGGCCTTTTCCATCTTGCTTATGTCGACAGGCTTGGTTAGATAGCCAATAGCCCCCATTCGCATCGCATCCAGCGTACTGTCATTGGCAGACATGAAATGCACCGGAATATGACGCAAATCGGAGTTGTCCTTGAGACGCTCCATCACCGTCCAGCCATCAATACCGGGCAACCCTATATCGAGAATAATGGCACTGGGCTTGTAGTAGTCAGCAAAGTGCAGCCCCGATTCTCCATCTTCTGCAACAATGCACTTGAAGCCTCGCTCTCTACCAAAATCACGCATGATCTTGGCAAAAGCACAGTCATCTTCAATAATTAGCAGGCTCTTTACATCAGATGTTATCTCTTTACGGTCATCGTCAACGAATTCACTTTCCACAGGAGGCATTTGCAATATCCCCCCTCCATTAACAGGTGATAACGGCACCGGATCACGTGGCTCAAGCATCTCTTCAGGCGCTAAACGCTTAGGGAGCTGTGCTCGCTGAGTTTCTGGGGGGTATCGATGATGGCTTCTAGGTCAGATAACACCTCATCAGAATGGGTAACTTTACCTTCATGCGAAAGTGGCAGCACAATGGAAAATGTACTTCCTTTCCCCTCTTGGCTTTCCAGGTGAATAGTACCACCCAACAAATGCGTCAGCTCTTTGGTGATCGACAGCCCCAGACCAGTGCCTCCGTAGTTACGGCTGGTACTACCATCAGCCTGCTGAAACGCTTGGAAAATGGCAATTTGTTTCTCTTTCGCAATCCCTATTCCATCATCGATAACGGAAAACTGGATCAGTGATCTGGCTCTGTGTTAAGCGGCTTACACATCTGTGGATCTGGACGTGAAATTGCCAACTGAACAGTACCTTCATGGGTAAACTTAAAGGCGTTGGTCAGAAGGTTTCGTAAGATCTGCTGTAGTCGCTGTGAGTCAGTGCGCAACGATTTCGCCACATTCTCAGCAATATTCAACTCAAACGGGACACCTTTTTCATTGGCGATATCTTTGTAGATACGATTTAGATCGTTGATCAGGCCATCAATCCCCACCTCTTCAATAAAGAGATCAACCTTGCCAGCTTCGATTTTTAGACAGGTCTAAAATCTCATTAATTAGTGAGAGAAGATCAGAACCTGAGGAGTTGATTGCATTGGCAGATTCGATCTGCTTATCCGTCAAGTTACCGTCTTTATTGTTAGCAAACAGCTGAGAAAGAATAAGAATACTATTTAGTGGAGTCCTCAGCTCATGGGACATATTAGCCAAAAACTCAGACTTATATTTACTTGCCACTTCAAGCTCACGGGCTTTTTCTTTGACTACCTCTTGCGCCTGTACTAACTTTTCATTTTTGGAGGACATTTCTCCTTTTTGCTCTTCTAGCGCCTTGGTGCGTTCTTCCAATTCTTCGTTGGTAACTCTCAGTTCTTCCTGCTGCGCCTGCAATTCCGCTTCGGACTCTTTAAGTACTTTTGCCTGCTCTTCAAGCTCCTCGTTACTCACACGCAGCTCTTCCTGCTGGGTTTGCAACACCTCTTCGGACTTCTTAAGTGCAAAAGTTTGCTCTTCCAGTTCTTCATTGGCCACCCGCAATTCTTCTTGCTGACGCTGGGCTTTTTCTAATAGCTCGCGGATCACCTGACGGTTGTTGGCAGCATTGAACATAATGCCGGTGTTGAGGATCACCTGTTCGACAAAGTCTTTGTGCCGCTTGGTAAATTGCTCTGACGTTCCAAGCAAAACTGCCCCAATTAACTTGTTATCAATGGTGACAGGGATCGCCATGAAGTGCTGCGGAGCCACTTCCCCGGCACCGTAATTGATAACAGGAACATTATCTGCAATATTGGAAAACGTGATAATTTCATTTTCAAATGCAGCCTGACCGACCATACCCTCACCCAACTTGATACGGTTGAAATTACCCCGGCGGTCAGTAAACGCATAGCTTGCCTGCAACTCAAGAACATCTTCATTCAACAAATATAAAGCACCCAACTGTGCGCCCATATGTTTGCTAAAAAAAAGGTAATGAACCGAGTTGCGAGATCAGCCGTTTCCAAATCGCCACGCAACTGGTCATCAAGCGCCTCTTTTCCTGATTTAAGCCAATGCTGCTCTTGAAGATTATTCGCCATGTTATTCAAGGCCTTGGCCAAATCCCCCAGCTCATCTTTCTGAGGCAGCGTAAGGCTTGTTGTTAATTCACCTTTCGCGATTGCTTGCGCAAAGCGCATGCCTTCAATTAATGGCTGTGTGATAGCCCGAGAAAGGAACACAGCAGCAAGGGCAATTAATGCTACCAACAAACCACCAATAACAACCATGATCTGATAGATTCTCTGAGTTGGCTGAATCACCTCGTTTTCATTCATTTTGGAAATAAGGTACCAATCTACACCCGGCGCGTTGACCTTGTTATAGCTCACCAACACAGACACACCGGCACTATCCTTGTAGGTATCAAACCCTCCGCCGACTCCGCTCTCTACGGCTTTGCTCCAATAATCAAGAGGAGGATCTACCGAATAGCCAACCACATGACGCCCGTTACCCATCGTTTCCATATTGCTACGGAACTCATAAGAGCCATCCTGCTTATTGACGCCAATCAGGTAGGACTCACCGGTCTGGCCCATACCAATACGAGAATCGACAATGCGAGTAATAAGCTCTGGAGACAATTGCAGCACCAAAATCCCGTTCATTTTTCCGTGCTGATCAGAAAGAGGCTGTGCGATAAAAGAGGTTTCAGAACCAGCGAGAGGTCCATAAGGTGAAAAGTCTATAAAGGCAACTTTTCCGGTGCCAGTAACTTTCCGCCATGCGTCTGCCAATCCACTTCGGCGATATATTCCATTGGTTAAATTAGTTCCCAGAATGTTGGTATCAGAGAGGGAGAACATAACATGGCCGTGATCGGCATCAAGAATATAGAGGTCGCTGTAGCCGTAGGCTTCAAGATAATCTTCAAAGTGGGGAGTATAACTTTCGGTTAACTGAGCATATTCACGAGATTGAACATTCAACATGCCTGTGGACTGAGTATCAGCATCTCTCTCATATTGGTTTAAGCGTTGTATTAACTCAGTGACGCGTTCAGAGTCAGCGAGTACACTGATATCCGCCAAACGCTCGTTGAAAAAAAATCTTCAATATTTCCCTTTCTAGTCGACTGAATTGTGTCAAACCATCAAACGATTTTAGAATCAGAGCATCAGCAGCAAGGCGGCTACTGAAATACACCGCTATCACCATAGGGATAACACCGGTGATAACCAGCAGCCCCACCAGCTTGGGACGTATACGAAAATCAGCAAAGCGAATCATTGTTACTCCGTGAGAGTATTAAAAATAAGATCAGCTATGCACTCAGATATTAACTTTACAATCATTCAAGGCATCTTGAATGATGCTGAGTTCAACCAGTATGTTAACGTATTTTATTAAGACTCTGGTTGATTATTAATCAACGAACAAACGTAACATGAATTCTGTAGATGAGTGATTCAGACACAGTGCTGAACTATTGGAATATCGTTCAAAAATAAGGACATCCCACTAACTACATCGATCGCATAACCAAGGCGAATGAATATATCACAAATTTGCCAAGCAAGATAAGCAACTTACTGTAATTACTTATAATTAGGTAGATATCAAGCAGTGAGAAAATTAACATTTTTGCAGATTTTTTTTGCATAAAAAAAAGCCAACACTATACTTATCGATTTAGTTACTTAACCACCATTCTAAGCTCGCAGAATCCATCCCATTCCACACCATAGAGTTAAAAAAAATAGAATCCAGTAGCAAATTGGCTTCTGTCTGAACGATCCCTTCAATTGAGCGTATTCGTCCTAGTAGCGATCCTAATAAGGTCAAATTTTCGGCTTGTATCTCAGCGATTAGATCCCAGTGGCCATTCGTATGGTGGAGAGATAAGATTTCAGGGAAACGGTGAAGCTGTTCCAGCACTTTGTTTTCATCTTTTGCCACCACGGAAATACTCATAATCACCTTTACAACATTCTGATAGGCGTTTTCTTTTAGCTTCACCGTATAACCAAGAATAATGCCTTCCCGCTCAAGTTTGCTGATCCGGTTTTGAACTGTTGCTCGTGATACTCGCAGCTCTTTAGCAAGATTAACCACGGGCATACGCGCATTTTTTTTCTCAGTAAAGACAGTAGTTTCCTGTCAGTATCATCCATATTGTTCATCAGCACACTTCCCATTAGCTCTTAATTGACATATCGCCATTATATCCTCTCATTATGTCAACTTTATCAGGAGTTTTGTACATAAGTATGTCTTTTTGTTGGCTCAATTGAGCAGTAAAATTTTCCTCATTCAATAACCTGTTGTTTTTTTTATGGAGTTAGGGATGACGTTATTTCTTGATGTGAATACGTTAGGTTCAATGGTCGATCAGCACGGTACAGAAGAGTTTATGACTGAACTTCTGGCTATATGAAAGATGATTTTTGCCGCTGGGAAGAATTTGACAAGTCGTCCCGTACTGCAGCCCATAGTGATATTGGTGTGATTGAGCTCATGCCGGTTGCAGACGGAGTCAACTACGGATTTAAATATGTCAACGGACACCCCTCTAATCCCAATGTCGGTATGTCTACTGTTATGGCTTTTGGTGCACTTTCCGATGTATCGACAGGATATCCGCGCTTACTCTCGGAACTGACACTCTCCACGGCCTTACGAACATCAGTTACATCGGTAATGGCTGCCCAGGCACTTGCCAACCCACACGCTACATCGATGGGAATGATTGGCTGTGGCGCTCAAAGCGAGTTCCAAGCAATCGCATTTCACACTATTATCGGGATCAAAGAGCTCCGTATTTTCGATATCGACCATCAGGCAATGAACAAGGTAGCTGAACACCTAAAAGACTACCCTGAACTTACGGTGATCAAAGCCTCATCAGCAAAAGCCTGCGTCGAAGGTGCTGATATCGTCACGACTGTCACGGCAGACAAAGCATACGCAACCATACTGACCCCAGATATGATTGAACCGGTATGCATATCAACGGTATTGGCGGTGATTGCCCGGGTAAGACAGAGATCCACCTCGATGTGCTCAAAGCGGGTAAGATTTTTGTCGAACACGAGCCGCAAACTCGGGTTGAAGGTGATATTCAGCAGCTACCTGCAGAGCATAAGGTCAATCCAATCTGGAAGGTAATTGCAGGCTTAGAGCAAGGGCGTGATACTGAAGATCAAATTACAATTTTTGACTCAGTCGGTTTTGCCTTGGAAGACTTCTCCGTTCTGCGCTATGTCTACGATTTAGCGGTACAACTTGGCGTTGGCGAGCAAATTGAGCTTATACCTCAGTTGGACAATCCCAAGGATCTATTTGGGCTAACTAAAAGGCCTAGTTGCTCATCGACAATCAGAGAGGTTGCTTAGATCACAGGCAATCTAATAAATATTAGAAATATGTAAGGAGAACTCCCCCTCTCCTTACATTTTCAGGAAACTATAATTATCGATCCTGATTCGAATTTAAGTCATATCTGTTTATGAGTACCCCTCGCTTTGTCCCGTCCTGAGATAAGTTGACACAATACAAATATCGAGGGTTTTAAATTATTTGTATTCATCAGCTTCAAGACTAATAACTAAATGTAGCAAGGTAATAGAAGAACATTGCAGGCGCAGTAAAAACAGCAATCCAGAAAGGTACAACAAAGAAGAGCTCATGAATGGCTTTATCAAGGAAACAGGTTAGTTCCTCCGTTTCATGATTACCTGGGTTCTTAATTGAGTAATAGACTCGAATCGATGATCCCTTAGGGTATTTTTCAACTACACTTTTTCCTCCATCTCCATACCTTCTAATCTTATAGGGTATAGAGTATTCTCCATCATATGACTTTCCATCAACTACATATCTATATGTAATAGAACCTTCTTTTCTAAAATTCCCATTATTTGCAAACCATCCATACTCAGACCAAGTGATTATCCCGTCCACGCTAAACTCTTCACTAAATGCCCCCCAAATTTTTCTACAATTCCAAATGAAAAAGCAAAGGTTAAGAACTACGAGAGCTATCGTGTATGTCTTTCCAAATGAACTTCCAAAATACTCTAGATAAAATGACATTCCTAGCAAGCCTCTTCCTTTATTGGAAACAATTTCATCGTGTCTATTTACATCATCTCATAAGTGGTACGCATTCTATGGCATACCAATAAAGCATGCACTACCAAACCCGATATACGCTAAGGCAATCGATTAAATTCATTCATGAGAGCAAGAAGTTGTGATGTAAGGATGTGCAGAAAACCAAGGCTAAAGCGTTCAATCTTTTGACGATAAACTCCGAGAGTTGATTATCATCGTAACTGGCCTTATGTTCTTCATTCCGATATAAAGCAAAGATACTCTTGTAAGCACCGATATCGAAAAGTATAATTATTATCAGTAAGTTAACTGAGCTTACCTCACTCTCATCAAATATTTTAGGGGAAAGCATGTCAAAACGTATGGATAAAGCAGCAAGGAGAGAGCAGCTCTTATCAATAGCCGTTTCGATTATTAAAAATCGTGGCGCAGATGCATTAACGTTAGCCACGGTTGCAGAACAAGCAGGCGTAACAAAGCCTGTTGCTTACAACCACTTCGAGACAAAAGAAAACTTACTAAAGCAAATCTACCAAGACATTGACAACCGCTTAATTGAATCGATACAAACAGCGAAGGAATCGAGCAGTCAGTCAGTCACTGATACTGTTTCCATTCTTTGTGAATCCTATTTTGAATGCATGCAGGTAAACTCCGAAATATACGGGCTTACCGTTGCGGCGCTTAAGTGTTATCCGAACAATGCTGAACTATCCAAAAATATTCAAGATTTTTTTTGTGAAAGCATATTCCGATATCTTTCAGCTACCTATATCAGGAACAAACCACCAAAATCGCTTAAAACTAATCTCTGTTTATGGGCTCATTGAATCAGTAGGTGATGCTGCGATTTCAGGTCAAGTCCCTAAAGACGTTGCATTGGCATATTTAAATGAAGAGGTTTATCAAATACTTATTAAGTAAAACATTTAAAGGCGACACTCTGCAAATAGCCTTACTATAAACCGCCATCATCATAGCGACTCTACAGCTGATTCGATCATGCACTATTTTGAAAACTAAAATTTCAACGCTCTCCAACCGCCTCCACCCCGCAATATGATTTTAATCAAAGAATAACTAATAAATTAGTCAACTAGCCATAGTCAATTGCCTTTCATCACAAAAACACTAGAAAAATCACATTTTTCACAACTTACCAGTAGTAACATCACAGCGAAACGCAAGTTACCATTGGTAATTTAGGTGTTCTATGTTGAAAGCTGTCAGTATCAATACATTCAAATCAGAGGGCGCAGATAAAAGCTATCGACAATGAGAATAAAACTAAAAAGCCAATATTTTCAAACACATCACAACATAAATTTCAAAATAAAACGAAAGAGTGAAGGTTTAACATGGAACAATCTTCTATATGGTTAGATATATTGTCGAATCAATCTATCATTTCATGGTTATTAATCGGCAGTGTCGTGGGTGTCGCATTGTTAATGGGACTCTTTGTCTTAGTTAACGGAACTTCTAAACTAGACAACGGCTTTAGTGGCAGGCTTATTCAGCGCTGGTCAACTCGAAGTGTTGTTATACATTGGTTAGGTGCAATACCTTGTTTAATCTTGATATTAACCGGTGTAATAATCGGTGCGGGAAAAGTAATCTTCGATCCAGGCAGTAGCAATTGGGCAACGGCCGTCAAGATATCAGCAACACTACATGAAATTGCCGTATTTCCATTTATGCTTGGTGCTTTCACCATGATTATTATGTGGTGGAAAAAAAACAATTATTTAAAAAGTACGACATTGACTGGTTCAAAAAAAAGCGGGTGGCTACATTAATTTTGGAGCAAAACAGCACCCGGAAGCTGGCTTCGCTAACGGTGGCGAGAAACTCTGGTTTTGGGTATTTACAATTAACTTTGTCGTTCTCTCCTCTACTGGTCTTATGCTCTTTTTCCAGAAATCGCTCCATCCCATGAAAATGCCCCAGTTGTTATTTCTCTTCATATTATCTCCGCTATGGCTATCGGTGCTTTCGCCATTGTTCATATATTCATGGCAACCGTCATTTCTGAAGGCGGTTTGAGCAACATGATCACTGGTAAGTGCGATGAGAACTGGGCAAAGCAGCATCACAATCGCTGGTACAAGACAGTAAACAAAGAAAAACAATAAGGTGATTAAAAAATGGATAGACGTAAAGCGATTAAGCTACTCGCTGGCGGTACCACCGTATCACTGGTATCAGCCACCCCCGTCATTGCATCAGTAGTAGCCAGCAATACAGAACTAGAAAGCAAAAAGCTGACGATGGTCATCGACCTGCGCCGCTGCAACGGATGCAAAGCCTGTGTCACTGCCTGCGGCCATGAAAACGGTAATGAACCTCGTGAACATCGAACCCAGGTTCTTCAAAGTAGCACTGAGATTAATGGCAAAGAATACGTACTCAGTCTCCCGTTACTTTGCAACCAGTGTGATAACCCGGTATGCACCAAAGTATGTCCGACAGGTGCAACGTTTAAGCGTAAGGAAGACGGCATTGTTGTTGTAGATTCCACGGGCTGTATCGACTGCAATTTCTGTGTCTACACCTGCCCTTACGACGGCGTGCGTTTCACAAACAGCAAAACAGGAACCGTCGACAAGTGTAATTTCTGCATTCAGCGGACTTCAAAGGGCTTCCTGCCCGCCTGTGTGGAAACATGTACCGGGGGCGCTCGCGTGTTTGGGGATCTAAAAGATCCCGACAGTAGCGTATCCAAATTGCTCAAGGAGCATGAAGCGTTAGTTCTGCAATCAGACAAAAATACCCAGCCTAACGTTTTCTACATTGGCCTAACGGATAAAGAAAGTGATCAGCCGTATAACCTAAATTCAGAACTTACATGGCAGCGTTAATTATGGATCGTAGACAATTTCTAAAAACCGGTGCTGCCGCAGCAATCACTGGCACAATGGCAGGTACAGCGACAGCGGCCGCTAACAATAATAGCCAGGATATCAGCCGTTACGCACCGTTAAGTGCAGAGCCAGAATTCATTCTGGGGCCAGATGGCAAACTCACCAACAACCCAAACCAACGCTTCGCATTTACCAAGTGCTTTGGCTGCTATAACGTTTGCGGTGCTCGCATTCGTATCGACAACAAGACAGATAAAATCCTGCGTGTTTGTGGCAACCCCTATGCTTTGTCCACCCAATCAGGTAATCCGGTTGCTATGGATATGCCACCGCAGGACGCGATGCGGCAATTGGTCGGTGAACAGGGTAACGAAAACCGAGCAACACTCTGTGGCAGGGGCAACGCTGTCCCTGATGCCGTTACCGACTCACGCCGCGTAACTCAGTGCCTGAAACGAGTGGGGAAACGAGGCGAAAACCGCTGGCAATCCATCTCCTATGAGCAGCTTATCAGCGAAGTCGTCGCAGGCGGCAATCTATTTGGTGAAGGCCATGTAGAAGGGCTGGCTGATATCCACGACGATAAAACCGTAGCTAATCCTGCCTATCCGGATTTTGGTCCAAAGAAGAACCAGTTGCTAATGACAGGCTGTTCAGAAGACCCGGCTCGGTGGGCGTTTTATAAACGTTTCTCAGAAGCGTCTTGGGGAACACCAAACCTTGGCAACAAAGACTCATACTGCGGCCACCAGCAGGTTGCAGGATGTGCGCTTGGTGTAGAAGACGGAGCCAACAGTGGCGCCCTTCCGACTACGGATTTTGAGCACTGTGAATTTGCGATTTTTATTGGCACCAATCCCGGCCTTAGCGGTATCAGCCTGAACTCTGCCTCTAAACGTTTGGCAGATGCACGGACACAGAACCCTAACTTCCGGTATGTAGTTGTTGATCCGATTCTACGATCGCTCACCACCTCATCAACACCAGACAATTGTGAGTGGGTGCCTATTCGCTCTGGTGGCGATACTGCTTGATGCACGCCATGATGCAGTACATCATCAACACCGAGCGATATAACAAATCGTATCTGGCTTCATGTAGCAGGAAGGGGCTTACAAAGTTGGCGAAATAAACTATACCAATGCCCCGTATCTGGTTGTTACCGATAAAAAGCACCCTTTGTATCGCAAATTCCTGACTGCCGAAGTCTGCGGTAAAGGCAATGCTGAAACCAAGATGGTGGTTGATGCCAAGAGCCAGAATCTGACAACGTCAGACAGTACAGAACCTTGTGACATCAAGTTTAGTGGAACAATAACGACGGAGGACGGCCAGGCTATTCAGGTTGACACGGCCTTCTCGCTACTGGCAAAACGCGTTAACAAATATTCGATGGCTGATTACGCCGCCGAATGCCAAATATCTGAAGCCAAGATCGCCGAACTAGCCAGAGAGTTTAGCTCCCACGGCCGTCGCGTATCTATCGAGACCAATACCGGTTGTAATGCCAGTGATGGTGGCCAGTTCGCTTCGCCATGATCATGCTCGCCACTCTTGTCGGTGCACATAACGCCAAGGGCGGTATGCTGCACACTGGCAGCATGGGCTTTGAGAACACCTCACCGCTCTACGACATGATGGCCTTTGAGCATGCACATGTCAGCGGCTTTAACGCCGAACGTTCGGGTGACTATCGTCAAAGCAATGAGTACAAAGAAAAAGTTAAGAAAGGGCTCAATCCGTTCCCATCAGATCTGCCATGGAATGAAACCTTCGTTCAGGACAATGCCGGAGAATTGCTCGTTGCCCATGCCAATGGCAACCCATTCAAGTTTAAGGCCTGGATTGCGTGGGCTAATAATCCTCTCTATGCCTGCTCAGGTTTGAAAGACCAGGTAGAAAAGTCTATCAAAGACCCTAAACAACTGGGCCTGATCATCGCATCTGACCCTTACTTCAACGAGACCAATATCTACGCGGATTATTTTGTCCCGGATCTGGCTCAATACGAACAATGGGGAGCATCCCGCCAATGGGGAAGTGAGTTAATGGGCGATGTTGTGTCCTTCCCGATTATTACCCCGAGAACACCGCTCAATGCAGAGGGCAACCGAGTATGCATGGAGCAGTTCCTGACTGATGTTGCGAAACAGCTCAAACTGAATGGCTTTGGTGAAAATGCTTTTAAGGATACAAGAGGTAACGTAAAAGCAATCCATACACCTGAAGACTATTACATTCCTGTACTGGCCAACCTCGCGCACAGTGATGAAGTACTGCCTACCCCGGCAAAAGATGACGTTAGCTTTACCAGCGTTGACCGCATTTTTTCCCCTGCTAACGAAGCGATTAAAAGCAGAGGAGATTGGACCGACCATGTTCCTGTTTACCCGAGGTGGCCGCTATTACCCGATAGACAACCGATACGAAGGTGAGTTCTTCAACGAAATGATGAGGTGGGATGCCCAGTTCCAAATATACAACGAAGGACTTGCACATATTACCAACTTCCATTCTGGAGAATACCTTGACGGTTTACCTGTCTTTGATAAGCAACGATTCTGGGACGGAACCGCTATTCGGGAGCTCTGGAACGAGACTGAGTACCCGTTCTACTTCTCGACGTTCAAGCATCAGCTACGCAGCCCGTATTCAGTAACACTCAAGAGCATCACCGCCTTAGGCGAATTTAACTTTATTCAGATGAATGAAACAGATGCGAAAAAAAATATGGGCTGAAGACGGGTGACAAGGCACGATTAACCTCCCCCAAAGGCGCTTCAATTGAAGGAACCGTTCAAGCGGATGCTACCGTTGCGAAGGGCTGTATTGCAGTACCGCTCGGATATGGCCATACCGCCTTTGGCGCAAGCGACATCACTATAGACGACAAAACCCTGGCGGGAATTCCTGAAAGAAAAGGCGGTATGGCGGTAAATGCTTTCAACGCCGTCGACCCAACCCGTAAAGGTGCCAGCTTGTATCGTGATAGTACGTTTGGCTCAACAGCGCGTCATGGGATCCCTGTTGCGATTGAAAAGTGCTAAGTACACCTTATTGAAACAGATAATATACGCTAGGAATAATAGCTAATATAAAAAAAACCGCTCGTTTTTGTTACGAGTGGTTTTTATTTACAACCAGTTATATTAGGGCTCTATAAAATAGAGATTCATCATGTATGAATTATCAAGCCAGTTAAATCCAGCTCAGCGTTACCTTCCCGTTACCCCGCCTTTCTTAATAAAGCGTTGTCCATTGGTTTCAAATACGGATTTCAAAAATAGGAAATAATACAACGAACTTCTAGAACGTGGCCTACCTATAAGGAAATCGAATTTAACATTTACCGAATTTAAACAAAAAAAAGCCCAGCATTTCTGCTGGGCTTTCTTTTGTATGGAGCGCGTCCCGGAGTCGAACCGAGGTCCACGGATTTGCAATCCGCTGCATAGCCACTCTGCCAACGCGCCATGTTTTTTTGCTCTACTGAGCGAG
>LLEN01000156.1_pt1 | contig 14253 bp, 12 predicted proteins | sample 595881 | NCBI WGS metagenome assembly LLEN01 (sample SAMN02919314, study PRJNA255460) | bioreactor metagenome | biome: chemostat; feature: culture 2012_10.3; material: sediment; isolation source: day86 10degC chemostat 2012 inoculated with Wadden Sea sediment taken from... | place: Germany: Bremen ...
ACTATTAATCAAAGGAGCCTTTTGGGGCTCCTTTTTTTTATTTATTTTGATGTTTTATCATTTCTGATTTTCCCCTTAATTCTGATTTTCTCTGAAATATAACCTCTGTGAATAGTGAATGGCCTGAAGGCTTGGTATTGTCCGTCGGTTACGCTTAATGATTTGTTTTTTTTCTTCTTTTTCGTGGTTTGTTAGGTTTCTGTGTCGTTTTATTGGCTACACTATTGACTTGCAGTCAAAGGCTTTTTGTTGTGAATAAGTTTTGGTAGCTAGATGTTTTTGCGCTTAACACCAGAAGAAAAATGAGAGCAGGCAATAATAATATTGGAGAGGTTGTATGGGGCGCGCGCTATTAGCGACCGTCATTACTGGCTTGCTATTGTCAGGGTGCGGTGAAAAAAAAGGTTGAGATACCTGAACCGGAGTCAAGACCGGTTAAATTACAAGTGGTATCCGTGGGTGAGAATGAAACGTTCCGGACATTTCCTGCGATTGTAGAAGCTGGTGATAAGGCAGTATTGGCATTTAGGGTATCCGGACAAATCATATCGTTGGATGTGAACCCTGGGACGAATGTTAAGCGTGGCCAAAAGTTGGCTAGCCTGAATCCGGACGAACTTACGCTGTTGGTTGAACAGGCACAGGCGAACTATGAGTTGGCTTATGTTCAGTTCAAGCGAGATGAAGAACTTAGGAAGACCAACGTGGTTTCTGAGTTAGATTATGACACGTCGAAGGCGGCATTAAATCAAGCTCAGGCCGCCTTGAGTAAGCAAAAATCCAACCTGGGCTATGCCACTTTGGTTGCTCCCTATGATGGGACACTTTCTCTGTCATTGATTGAAAACTATGAATATATAATGGCGAAAGAGCCTGTTATGCATATTCAAAGTGCAGGACTCATCAATGTCACCTTCCAGTTACCCGAACATCTGTTGGCCCGCTACCAGGGCAAGTCTGAAACCCAGGCAAGCGTTATATTCGATACGATCCCGGGAGAAGTCTATCCTGCGGAGTTTAAAGAAATAGATACCGAAGCGGATGCTACAACGTCGAGCTTTAAAGTGACGTTGTTTATGGAGCGTCCTGAGGGTAAGAATATTCTGCCCGGTATGGCCGGCTTGGTGAAAATTGCGATTCCAAAAGGAAACTCAGGAGCGATTGCCAAGCGCGCGATCATGCGAGAGGGTAATGCAAATTATGTTTGGCACATCGACGAAGCCGGTATTGCCCGTAAAACCCAAGTTGAGCTCGATGACAAAGGGCGGGTGGTGTCAGGGTTGAATGATGGCGATCAAATTGCGATTTCCGGTATTGGTGAATTACAGGAAGGCCAGAAAGTACGCGCCTGGGTTAAGGAGCGAGGACTGTAATATGAAAAAGCTATCCTTTATCACTTTGGTGCTGGCTGCGGTATCTATCTTGCAAGGTTGTGAAAAACCAGCAGTTGAAGAAAAACAGGTTGTTCAGCCCGTCAGTGTCGATGTTGTTGCTTTGGCTGAAGCCGCTCCGCAGCTTACTTTTCCTGCTGTGGCTGCAGCGGCAGACAAGTCGAGCCTGTCTTTTCGAATTCAGGGTGAGGTGACCCGCATAGCAGTAGGTCCAAGCGACTTTGTCAAGAAGGGCCAGTTGCTTGCTGAGTTGGATCCGACAGACTATCAGCTGGAAGTTGATGATGCTCAGGCAAAATACAACGTTGCCGACAGTCAGTACCGTCGTTCTGCCAAGCTGGTGGACAAAGGTTTCCTTGCCCAGTCACAGTTTGATGAGTTGAGGGCGCAGCGCAAGATCGCCCAGGCAAGGCTGAAGCTTGCCAAGCTGAACCTCACGTTTACCAAGCTGACAGCCCCTTTCGACGGGGTGATCTCTCGGGTTCCTATCGAGCAGTTCGAGAACGTGCAAGTAGGCCAGCAAGTGATGAATATTCACAGTACCAAGATGGTGGATATTCTGATCCAGGCGCCGGATCTTATTTATTCCCAAAGCTCTGCTGTCGATATCGAAAAGTCCCAGCCTGGGGCGCGGGTTGTTATGACTGATGGTACCGAGTACAAGGCTTTGCTGAAAGAGTTTACCACCGAGCCGGATCCGGAGTCCGGTTCATTTCTGGTCACTTTGACGATGCCGATGCCAGAAGGGCGCTTTATTCTTGATGGCATGGCCGTTGAAGTTCGGGCGGATGCACAAAAACTGAAAATCTATAAAAAAAAGGTGAGCCTGTGATCCCGTTGGAGGCCATTTTCAACGAAGATGGTGATGGTTTATCACTAACCGAAAAATTTGTTTGGGTTGTGAATGATAACAAAACGGTGACCAAGCGTCGTGTGGCGACAGATAAAGTCGTCCCCGAGGGGGTCCGCTTGTTGGCTGGCCTGAGTGAAGGGGAAACCATCGTTGTTGCCGGGGGAAACCGGCTACGGGAAGGTCAGCAGGTGAATGTGATTGCCAAGGGGGCTGAACAATAATGAAGCAAGATATCGCAGCCTATTTCATCAAAAATAAAGTGATTAGTTGGATGGTGTCACTGATCTTTCTGATCGGCGGCACAATGGCCTTTTTTTTGGTTTGGGACGCTTGGAAGACCCGGCTTTTACCATCAAGGATGCCATGGTTGTGACGGCCTACCCAGGGGCGACGCCGCTTCAGGTTGAGGAGGAAGTGACCTATCCGATAGAGAAGGCAATCCAGCAGCTAACTTATGTTGACGAAGTTAACTCCATTTCCAGCCGTGGTCTTTCACAGATCACGGTGACAATGAAAAACAATTATGGGCCTGATGACCTGCCACAGATCTGGATGAATTGCGGCGTAAGGTCAATGATCTGAAGCCGCACCTGCCTCCAGGTGTAGCCGATCCGTCGGTGAACGATGACTTTGGTGACGTCTACGGCATATTACTGGCAATTACAGGGGATGGTTACTCGTATAAAGAGCTGAATGACTATGTTGATTACTTGCGACGTGAAGTCGAGCTTGTCGACGGGGTCGGGAAGGTCTCTGTTACGGGCACGCAGCAAGAGCAGGTGTTTATCGAAATATCCATGCAGCGTTTAAGCAGCTTAGGTATCTCGCCACAGACCATTTACAACACGCTGGCTACACAGAACTTAGTTTCGAGCGCCGGTGCGGTCAAAATCGGTACTGAGTATGTTCGTGTCCATCCAACGGGAGAGTTTACCGATGTTGATGCCCTCGGTGATTTGATCATTACCGAGACCGGTGCCGAAGGGTTGATATACCTACGTGATGTTGCCGAGATCAAGCGCGGTTTTAAAGAGGTGCCTGATAATTTAGTAAGCTACAACGGAAAAGTGGCGCTAAATGTTGGGGTCTCGTTTGTCTCTGGTGTCAACGTGGTGGAGATAGGCAAAGGTGTTTACCGTCGCCTAGATGAACTCAAAGAGCAACAGCCCGTCGGTATTGATATTGAGGTGGTATATAGTCAGCCCGATGAAGTGGATAAATCAGTCAAGGGCTTCATTATTAGCTTAGGACAGGCCGTGGCGATTGTTATCGTCGTTTTGCTGTTCTTTATGGGACTGCGTTCGGGCATTTTGATCGGTTTGATATTGCTGTTAACCGTGTTGGGAACGTTCGTCTTTATGAGCTGGATGGCGATCGATTTGCAACGAATTTCTCTCGGGGCCTTGGTCATAGCCCTCGGTATGCTGGTCGATAATGCCATTGTGGTCGTAGAGGGTGTCCTGATAGGGATACAAAAAGGACGAACAAGGGTACAGGCAGCATCCGATATTGTGGCACAGACCAAATGGCCTCTATTGGGGGCAACCGTTATTGCGGTTACTGCTTTCGCACCAATCGGACTGTCACAAGATTCGACAGGTGAGTATTGTGCCACGCTCTTTAGTGTTCTGTTGATCTCTTTGATGCTAAGTTGGTTTACGGCCATTTCGCTGACCCCGTTCTTTGCTGATATGTTCTTTAAAAGCGTTAAGGGCAATGCGGACGAAGAAGAGAACGATCCGTATAAAGGGGTGGTTTTCGTGGTGTACAGGAAATCGCTGGAAGCCTGCATGAAAAATGCTTGGACAACGGTGATCGTATTGATTGTGATGCTTGGAGCTAGTTTGTATGGCTTTACTCAGTTGAAACAGTCGTTCTTTCCGTCTTCGACAACGCCGATGTTCATGGTTGATGTGTGGATGCCGGAGGGGACAGATATCCGTTCAACCAATGATAAATTGCGTGAGCTAGAAAGCTGGGCCAGTCAGCAGGATCATGTTAGCCATGTTTCCTCCAGTGCCGGTAAAGGTTCACAGCGCTTCATGCTGACCTACACACCGGAGAAGAGCTATGCCGCGTATGGCGAACTGGTCATTCGCCTCGACAGTTATGATGACGTGATGCCAATGTTGCGGAAAGTCAGTGCTGAACTTGATGCCAAGCACCCTGATATCGAGTACAAGCTAAAACGTATTGAGCTCGGCCCATCTTCAGGTTCGAAAATCGAAGCGCGTTTAGTGGGGCCTGATCCTACTATTCTCCGAGGACTTGCCCAGCAGACATTGGATATTATGCGGGCAGATCCAGGGGCTTTTAATGTTCGCCATGACTGGAGAGAAAGGACCAAGGTTCTGGAGCCTATCTTCAATGAAAGTCAGGCGCGCCGCTACGGAATCACTAAATCCGATGTTGATGACCTGCTGCAAATGGCGTTTTCTGGCTTGTCTGTCGGGATCTATCGTGACGGCACCAACTTGATGCCGATAGTAGCCCGCTTGCCTGATGAAGAGCGTGTTGATGTGAGTACCATTGAAGGTATGAAGATCTGGAGTCCGGCAACTCAGGGCTATGTTCCCCTGCAGCAAGTCATGCTAGGCGTGAATGTAAGGTGGAAGATCCGTTGGTTGTGCGTAAGAACCGTAAGCGGATGCTGACTATTATGGCAGATCCCGATCCTCTGGGTGATGAGACGGCGGCAACCTTGCAAGGTCGTATTCAGTCCAAAATTGAAGCATTGGATTTTCCTCCGGGCTACTCATTGGAGTGGGGCGGTGAATATGAATCATCGGCCGATGCGAAAGCGTCGCTGTTCCAGACGATGCCGATGGGTTATCTGTTTATGTTCCTGATCACTATCTTCTTGTTCAACAAAGTGAAAGAAGCGGTGATTGTATGGGCAACAGTACCGCTTGCGATTATCGGTGTGACGACAGGATTACTGCTGCTGAATACGCCGTTTGGTTTTATGGCGCTGCTAGGCTTTTTGAGCCTGTCGGGCATGCTGGTAAAAAAACGGTATTGTACTGCTTGATCAGATAGAGATAGAAATCAGTAGTGGTAAGGAAAAATACCAGGCTGTGGTTGATGCGGCAGTGAGTCGTGTCCGTCCGGTCTGTATGGCGGCAATTACTACGGTACTGGGGATGATCCCGCTGCTGCCCGATGTGTTCTTCAAGCCGATGGCGGTAACGATTATGTTCGGGTTGGGCTTTGCGACGGTACTGACACTGATCGTGGTACCGGTTCTATACCGGATGTTCCATCACTTGACGATCCCGCAGGCATCTTAGGCGTCATACTATTTGTCAGGTAACATGTGTTAGATGCTATTTATTAGAACCATATAGTAGATAATCAAAGGGCTCCCTCGGGAGCCCTTTTTACAATTAGAATGTTCTATGCCTTGGTCGGCATTATTGTCTTAGATGACTTTCCAGATCATCTCTTCACCGGCACGAATAGGCACCACAACATCACCGCCAAAGGCCATGGTTTCCGGCACTGTCCAGTTTTCTTTCACCAGTGTAATGGTGTCGCTATTGCGCGGCAGGCCATAGAAGTCAGGGCCATTGAAGCTGGCAAAGGCCTCAAGTTTTTCCAGTGCTCCGGCTTGTTCGAAAACTTCTGCGTAGAGCTCAATTGCTGCGTGGGCGGTGTAAGAGCCAGCACAGCCACATGCCGACTCTTTACGTCCCTGGGCATGCGGGGCAGAGTCAGTGCCGAGGAAAAATTTAGGACTTCCACTGGTGGCTGCTTCAACCAACGCCTGCTGGTGAATGTTGCGCTTCAGAATAGGCAGGCAGTAGAAGTGCGGACGGATCCCGCCGACTAGCATGTGGTTGCGGTTGAACATCAGGTGGTGAGCGGTGATGGTCGCTCCCACGTTTGGCCCTGCATTGTTAACAAACTCAACCGCGTCTTTGGTCGTGATATGCTCGACAACAATCCTCAGGTTTGGCATTTGCTCGACAATTGGGCCCAGTACGGTATCAAGGAACGCTTTTTCGCGGTCGAATATATCGACATCGTGCGTTGTTACCTCACCATGGATCAGCAAAGGCATCCCGACGTCTTCCATTGTCTGAAGCGTAGGCAGTAACTTTTCGATTGAGGTAACACCTGAATCAGAGTTTGTCGTTGCACCAGCCGGATAGAGTTTTGCCGCATAGATGTGGCCAGTGGCTTTCGCTTTTCGAATTTCTTCAGGAGAGGTATTGTCGGTGAGGTAGAGAGTCATTAGAGGGGAGAAATTGCCTTGGGGCTTTTCGGCAAGAATACGATCGCGGTAGGCTAATGCTGCGTCAGTATCGGTAACCGGTGGAACCAGATTCGGCATAATAATTGCCCGTCCCATATACTGACTGATGTCGCGAACAGTATCTTTTAATACCTCGCCATCACGTAGGTGCGTGTGCCAGTCATCAGGACGTGTAATCGTAATTGTCGTCATAATTGCTTCCCTCCCAAAAAAAATTTGCCCGATTCTAAAAGCATCCCTACCTTAAGTAAAGCGCAATGATCAAACAAAGTAACTAACTGATGATTTAAAACGCAATCGTTTGCAGTGGCCTGGTGATAAAACAAAGCCAGCAATCATTGCTGGCTTCTGTTTATATGCTTATCGTGTATTCATCTGTATTTTGTTACAGCTTAAACCGCATCACCAAGTCGTTCTGCTGGTGGGCCAGACTATCAAGTTTGCTACTGGCTTCCGCGACTTCTTCCATTGAGCTGTAGTTGGAATCAGCAATATGGCTGATATCTTCTAGGCTACGAGCAATGGACGTGGTCGTACTTCGCTGTTCTTCGGCTGCTTGTGCTATTTGCGAGCTCATCTGGCTGATTTCGAAGATGATGGCCTGAATTTCTTCCATTGCACTGTTGGCATCAGATGCTTGGTTAATGCTGTTTTCCATCTCGGAGACGCAGCTCTGCATAACGGATACGGCCTGACCTGAACGTGACTGCAGGCTTTGGATCATGTTTTCAATTTCAGCGGTTGAGTCGGTAGTTCGCTTTGCCAACACACGCACTTCGTCAGCCACGACGGCAAACCCACGGCCTTGGTCGCCAGCGCGTGCAGCTTCAATGGCGGCATTGAGTGCCAATAAGTTAGTCTGATCGGCGATATTGCGGATCACATCAAGGATGGAGCCGATATTGCTGCTCATCTCCTGTAACTTTGATACCGCGTTGACTGATTCGTCTAGGCGCTCAGAAAGTTGATGGGCAGTGTTGATATTGCGGCTCATTACCTCGCGGCCGGTGTCGGAGGCTTTCTCGACTTCATGCACGCGCTCCATCGTATTTTGTGCACTTTGTGATACGTCTGTCACAGACTGCTCCATCTCCGTCATGGCTGTCGCGACTGATGCAGTTTGTTGTCGTTGTTCGTTGAGGCGATTTTTAGCCTCTGACGTTGTGGCCTGGTTTTCCTCGGCAACGGATGTCAGGTCGCTTGATGCCTGGCTGAGCTTGCCCAGTACTTCTTGTAAGTTATCTGCCAGTGTATTGATGTGGTGGCTGAGCTTGTTGAATTCGACGAAATTGTTGTTTTCGCTTCGCTTGGTCATATCACCATTGGTGAGGGCTTCTAAGGTCTTTAGCGTTGACTCAAGGGGCTTACGGACACTTTGTGCCAGGAACCAGCCGATGAAGATAGCAAACAGGGTAACACCGATTCCTATCATGACGGCATTGCTGAGCCCGCGGTTGTAAGCTTTATCGGCATTGGCAATTGCGCTGTCCATATGGGCGTTGGCCTCGGTTCTGAAGGTATCAAGCAGGTTTGTTGCCTGATCAATTTCAGTTGCCAGTGTTGCGATATTGTCGTAAAGGCGGTTGCGGGCATCAATGTAGCGGTAGTGGACATCTAGTACACCACCGGGTTTGCCAATATCGAGGGTGTATTGTTCGATGGGCTTGTCGAATTTTGCTTTCAGCTCCGGTATCAAAGACGTTAGAGAGCGATAGGCGTTACCGAGATGGTTGACACTTCGTTTGTTGCTTTTGACTGCCTTGTCGATGACTGTAATATCATCTGTTGCCAGTGCGTCAGAGGTGATGGTTTCTGTCAGGCGAAGCTTGATGAAATAGTTCTTGGCGATCATTTTGACAGAGATACTGTCTTGATCTTCGACGTACTCTTTCATCCGGGTATTCAGCTCGTTGTGGAGCTGCTGAAAACGGCGTGATGATTGTAAGCGCTCTTCCTGTGCCAACAACTGAACACGATAGTTACCCATCGCAACATGGGCTTCGGAAAAGTACCGTTCTTCGAGCGCAATCAGCTCGCTTAATTGCGCGCTGAGGGCATTATTGCCTGCCGAGGCTTGCTGCAGTTGATCGAGCGCACGGCTAAAGGTACTGTGCGCCTGGCTAAAGTTATCCTCGTAGACTTTCATTCGCTCAGGGTTCTTGCTGGTAAGAAAGTCCTTAAAAATCTTGTCGGCCGCGAGAAGTCGAACACTGGTTTGGTTTGCTGTAGATACCAGCGGCAGTGCATCCGTCGTTACCGTTTTAAGTTGGTTGTGGATCCGATTCGTTCCGTCAAGCATCAGAACAATTGTTGCGGCAAACAATACAACCATTACCGCAAACCCTGTGTACATACGTCGTATGACAGAGGTTTGTCTTGTTGTCTTCATAATATCCCTAAACTCTAGCAAATGTGAGCGACAGCAAGCCCACATAAATTATATTAATACGAAGCTGTTATTATGTTATTGACCTTCGTATAAATTGTGATGTTGAAATTTTAAGTAGCAAAAAAAAGCATACCAAAAAAAAGACAAAATCGACACAAACCACTCTAGCATTAGCCTTGGGGGAAGAGTGGCAACCACTGATCATAAATGATTACAGTCTCTACATACTTTGACGACTGCATCAAAAAAAATAACTTATTTTATGAAATAATCACTGGAATAATGGTTTAAAACGGTGTTCAATATTGCTCTATAGTTTGTACTCAAGCATACTCATCAGTCAGGAGATAGCCTGAGACACAACATAGTAAATGGAGCATGATATGGCAGAAGAAACCATCTTCAGTAAAATTATTCGTAAGGAAATTCCGGCAGATGTCTTATATCAGGATGATTTAGTGACTGCATTCCGGGATATTAATCCTCGTGCACCAAGCCATATCCTAATCATTCCGAATAAGCTGATCCCGACGGTGAATGATGTCGAAGCGGATGATGAAGCGATGATGGGACGCTTGTTTACTGTCGCACGTAAGCTGGCGGAAAAAGAGGGCGTATCTGAGGATGGATACCGCCTGATTGTTAACTGCAATCCCTATGGCGGCCAAGAAGTTTATCATATTCACATGCACCTTCTTGCTGGTCGTCCACTCGGTCCAATGTTAGTTGGTTAATGTTGATTGGATAAAGCAACCATAGCTACCCGTGATAGCTACGGGAACTAATATTGCTGGGTCAGGTCTGAGTGGATTATGTTCTTGTATCATGAACACTCAGATTTTTATTATAGAGAATGGGTTATTAACACAATGCTAAAACGTGCCGCAGTGCTGGTGTTATCGTTGAGCATAACGGCCTGTGCGAACTTATCGACTCAGAGTTTATTCAGCCATTACAGTGCGTCAAATGCGCAGGTTCACGAAGCCCTCCAACAGGGGAATTATACTCAGGCGATAGAAGCGCTTCCGGAGTCTCCGGCGGGAGATATTCTCGATGGCATGGAGCGGGGAAGGGTGAATTTTGTTGCTGAGCAGTACACGGATAGTTTTGCCGCTTTGCAACGTGCCGATATGGCGGTCAAAGAGCAGCAGCGTCAGGCCAGTATTCAGTTATCCGAAGGGTTAAACCAAGCCGGAGCGCTTTTAACCAATGATAATATGATCACCTACCAGCCAGCTGATTACGAGCTGGGTTTTATGCACCTCTATCTTGCACTGAATTATATTCAGCAGAAAGATCTGGAAGGTGCTTTGGTTGAAGTCCGAAGAGCCAACCAGGTTCAGGAAGCCGCCCGGAAACTGCGTGAGGCAGAACTTGGTCAGGCCGCGCAGGAAGCGCAGCGCAACGAACTGAGCCAGAATTTAGGTGCCGTGCTGGCCCGTTACCCTGACGCCGGGGAAAAGCTGGCAAATGTACAAAACGGTTATTTATTTTATTTGTCAGGGATACTGTATGAGGCCGATGGTGACCTAAACAGTGCCTATATCGATTACAAACGTGCCTTGCTGTTGCCCCGGACAATATGTATATCGCCAACACGGTATTGCGGTTAGCAACCCGCATGCAAATGACAGAAGATCTTAAACCGCTGCAGGCGCGCTATGGTCAATACGCACCAGAAAAAGCGGGAGCAGGCAGGGTTATTATTCTTGACGAGCAGGGGGTAGTCCAGGCTCGGGATGGCTGGCGTTTGCCGTTGTGGCTGCCGGACAGTCGGGGCGATGGGGTTATTTATAATTTGGCCTTGCCTTACTACCGTGATATGCCTCGCCAGAATTTGGGCTCGTTGGTGCTTGATGATCAGCCGTGAAGGCGAGTGAGTTGGCCAATGTTAACAATATGGCCAAAAGCAGCCTGAACGAAGAGCTACCGGTGATTGTTGTGCGTCAGGCACTACGGGTGGTGGCGAAGAATGAAGTCAGAAAGTCAGCGGCAAAGAATGGCAATGATATCGGCAACGTACTTGCCAACATTTTTAACACTCTGACTGAACAGCCTGATACTCGAAGCTGGCAATCTCTACCATCTTCTATCAGTATGTATCATACTGATTTAAAAGCAGGGATACATGAGCTCAGTTGGAACGGTCAGAGTTTGGACGTCAAAGTTGCAGCTGGACGAACAACGATGGTTTGGGTTTCTCGCCAGGGTAATCAGCTTAGCTGGTGGTCGGTATTGTTAGGAGAAAGTTAATGATGAAATATTTTTCTGTCTTGATGTTTGCGCTCTTGCTGTCTGCCTGTTCGTCGTCAACGTCAGGTATCAGTATTGAAAGCAGCAATCAGAATGTAGTGATTGGCAATACATCGCTGGCTAATCAGATTGAAATCGAGAAAGCCATTATCGCGAATGCTGATGGGTTGATGAAGGCAGGTGTACCTGTCACCAGTAAAACTGACTCGGATATGAAGCTGCAATATCGCTTCTATTGGTACGATGCTCAGGGGCTAGAGGTTTACGGCAGTGACAGTCCGTGGCGCCAATTTGTTCTGCATGGCAGAGATTCCGTGACCCTGCAGGCTGTCGCCAGAAAACCTGAAGCCAAACAGTACCGTATCTACATCCGTGAGGCGAGCTATTAATTGGGAGTACGGCCACCAGTGTGGCTCGTTCTGCGACAACAGTAATGAAAGGTAATAAGATGAAAAAAAAGCGTAATTGCATTATTAGGTGTAGCTGCATTGATGGGTGGTTGTGCGCAGAAAGTCAGCTATGGTGATGCGCAGGAAGCTGAAACCACGACCATTGAATTTGGTTCAACGGATCTGCAGAAAATTGCCGAAGAAATGACCGATAGTATGCTGAGCTCAGGCTCTGTGGCCTACATCACTGGCAATGGCAATCGACCAATTATTGTTGTCGACGGTATTAAAAACAAAACCAGCGAACACATCGATACTGAGTCGGTCACTGATTCGGTCAGTACTCGTCTGCTTAATTCGGGTAAATTCCGCTTCGTTGACATGACTCGTGTCGAAGACGTTCGCAAGCAACTGAACTTCCAAAACAATGATGAGCTGGTTAACCAGAGTACTGCAATCCAGTTCGGTAAAATGGTGGGTGCGGAGTACATGCTGTACGGCAACTTGGCCAGTATTGTCAAACAGGCTGGCAGCGACAAAGACGTCTACTACAAGATGACTATGCGCCTGATGGATCTGGAAACTGGCCTAGTCGAATGGGCGGATGAAAGTGAAATTCGCAAACAGGAAGCCAAGAGCCTACTTGGTTGGTAATGACGGCATTTACCGATAGCCACTTAATTGTGAGGCGCTGAGTGAGTTCATTCGATATCTCTTTACTGAGTGCCTTACCGGATATCGAGTTGCTTTCAGCCAGGCCGCTGACCGGTGGCCTGAGTAACCGCTGCTGGGTACTTGAGCTATATAACGTGCGAACATCCATGTGTTCGAAGGCGGTATGGCGACCAATTGCTGAGTCGACCAAGGCCTTCGGGCTCTCTCGTGAGCATGAGCATCAAGTGCTTGATAGTTTCCAGTCATCACCGACGACTTCTTCAGGCACGACAGTGCTGAGAACAACTTCAACTCGTGCTGTCTCGCCTAATATTGCACCAAAGAGTATTGCGCTGCTTGAACAGGGGTTGCTGGTTGAATGGGTAGAGGGTTTAACGGCTGATGATGATTTATCGGATCGGGGCCTACTTCAGCTTCAGGCTGATATCCATGCCTTACCCATACCGTACTGGCGCCTTGATGTGAAGCAGAAAACGGCGCACTACTGGCAGAAGATTGACAACAGGTACAAATCCGTTTCGCTTCAGCAGCTTTTTAATCACTTTCAACAGTTACCTTTGCAAGCCTGGTTTGATGATACCTGCTGCCATCATACTTAGGTCGGTATAATATTATTTGCCAGCCGGATGGCAACAAGCGTGTGATTGACTGGGAGTACGCCGCGGCAGGTGATCCTTCGCTCGATCTTGCTCTGACAATTAATGCCAATGGGTTGGATATGGAGAGCGCAGTTGCTGCCTATTGTCAGTTACGGGGCAAGCAAGATAGTGACCGTTGGTTAGCTGCGGTGACGGCTTGGCTGCGTGGTGCAATTACTTGGCCATGCTTTGGTATTATGTCGGTGCTTCTTTGTGGCAAGATAACGCATATTTGATTGAGGCTGACCGGCTGAAGCAAGAACTTGCACCCAAGCTCGCTCAAAATACCGGGCTCATTGATGGCTCAACAGATTCAGTTCACTGAAAATAGCTATTCCCATTCTTCAATAACCTCATTCGAGTTTCATTGCTGTGAAATATAAGCTCGAAACTCAGGTCTACACTATTAATTCGCTGGTTAGTTGGTCTATTCAATTAAATGGGAGTTAAGATGCCTCGGAATTTGACTCGCTTTGCTGCGGGTGCGTTTATCATGCTGATCCTTGTCGGGTGTGTGATGCGTCTTGGCTACAATACTCTCAATTATTGGATCCCTTACTATTTATCTGGTTATGTCAGCCTAACCTCAAGTCAGGAGCGGGTATTTGATTCCGAGCTTGATAAGGCACTGGCTGTTCATCGCCGACAGGAGCTTCCGAAGCTTCACCGTCAGATCTTCGCCCTGCAATCAGATTTAAAGGTGCCGCTGACGTTTAGCCAAGTTCGAGATTATCACTTTTCATTTACTTCTCTCGGCCAGGACTCCGTGGCTGTGTTGACCAAGCCGCTGGCTGCAACGTTGCGTCTGCTGGATGAGCAGCAGGTGACACAGTTGAACAGTAACATTCAATCGGCCATTGATGAGATCAAGCAAGAGCGTGAGATCCTGACGACCAAGCAGAAGCTCAGCAAGCGTGCGGGTGATCTACAGGAGACAGCAGCAGATTGGGTCGGGCCGCTAAGCAGCAGGCAGAATGTGTTGCTTAAAGAGCTGGCAGGGTATCAAGTTGAAATGGAGTCGGAATTTTTTTTACTGTTTGGGATCAGTTCCTACAAAATTGGCGATTGCTAATGAAAAACAGAAATAGCCCAAGTTTTGAAGCGAAGCTGAGTCGGGAGCTTCAACGTCTGGTTGCCCTCGAAAATGATGATATTCAAGCTGAATTGAACTTTTATTTAAATCGTCGTTTTGACCTTTTTAGGCGTTTTAATCACAGTTTAACAGATACACAGCGTCGTTTTTTTTGATGGCCGGTTAACTGCTATTCGTAAGGATGTAGCAGTTTTGATAAGCGAATAGGTGCAATTACCACTTTTTTTTGTTAATTAAGTCACGTTTTTTTTGTCTTTTAAACCATACAAAACGTGTTAGATTAAATTTAGAGAAAAATAAGAATAGACAGGGAA
>LLEN01000157.1_pt1 | contig 14168 bp, 26 predicted proteins | sample 595881 | NCBI WGS metagenome assembly LLEN01 (sample SAMN02919314, study PRJNA255460) | bioreactor metagenome | biome: chemostat; feature: culture 2012_10.3; material: sediment; isolation source: day86 10degC chemostat 2012 inoculated with Wadden Sea sediment taken from... | place: Germany: Bremen ...
TGCTTGGCCGACCCCGTCCCGCCATCTCAGTTAAACGTCTAGACGTGTAATAATTAATTCAAAGGTTAAGGTGCAATCAAGGAGCTTCATTCATGAAACAAGTTCAGGTTACGTTCAAAGCCCAAAATGGAAACACATTTACTCGTGGAGTAAATACAAGTGGTTCCGCCAAGTTAGCAGCAAATGCTCTGGCAGCTTCTTTTAAGGACTTTGAAATGGTGGCCTATAAGGTCATTAAAGAGTGGTGATAATCGCGAATGGGCGGTGATACCGCCCTCCTATAACCACTTGAAGGATAGAGGTATAATTATGAAGTTCGATGTTAACTTTTCAGATTTGCACCTGGCTGTTGCTCAGATGGATGGCCTTGAAAAACTGGTCAATACGTTACGCGATCAGGGTTGTTCGTACCAGGACGGTCTGAGTCAAGCAAAGGCGTTTACCAAAGCCAACCAGGGCAGTATAGAGAGCCTGGAAGACGGGATCACTCGCCTTACTGTTGATGGATTTACGGTTGATTGCTTTCAGCCATATCCTGATATTGACCGCTTTTATTTTGAGTATTAACAGCAACGGACGATTCTTGCAGTACTGCAATTTAAAGCTCGATTTCTAAATGCATTGCTGAGTAATGCGAACCCATGCATTCAGAAATGAGTACACATTTCCACATTGTGAAAGAAAAACGGGGAATTTTTGCCATGGCAAACAGAGACATGCTGAACACAAAAATTTACACCACCAATCAATCAGTTGCTCGGGCTTTTGCGAGGGTGTGCGGCGTTAAGAATGTAGCAGTGAACGATGCAGGTATTATTGGCTATGGATTCAATCAGCGCGGCTTTGACCATGGGTTTGTGATTGGATTTCAAAAAGGAAGTGGCTTTGATGATGGCGAGTATAAAGGCGTTTCGTATCGAGAAGTCACGAGCCTAGAAGTCGAAGAACGCAGCAAACAATAGCGAAGTGGGAAGGGAAGTTCGATGGCTGAGTCAAAAACAAGACATTATGGATATCGCTGTCCCGTGCAAGGCTGTAAACAAAAGAAAAATCGAGCGTTTAACACTCCAATGGCCGTTGCTATGCACATACGAATGCAGCACGGCGAAGAAGAGTTAATTAAACGACTCCGGATCAAAGAATCATGACGGTTGTTCGACAGGTGGTTGAGTTAACAATGCCCTCAACGTGATAGATACCAGTCGGGTGGGTAAGACTCCCACCACCGTCACCAATTTACTAACATTGAGAAATTTAAAGGGCTCAAAGATTATGTTTGATACAAAAATTGATACAGAAGAAATAGCCAAAGCTCTAATTGCTTTAGCGCATAATAATATTGATACCATACGCAAGATTAAAGATAGTGAGGGGAGAATACATTTACTTCAGACATCTTTGATTAAAAGGGTAGAAGAAGATAATGATGATAAAACAATGAATATTCATTTGCTAAACGGTGATTATTTTTTTTCATAAAAATATCAGCAGAAGAACTAGTTAATCAATTAAATATCCCTAACTTGGAATAAGCGGGTTGAAACATGTGGTGAATTATAATGTAAAGTAACCGCTCTTACAGAATGTACTCACTCTTGTGAGTGCATTCGATAAGAGCAAGATTAGAGGCTGCGTACCAGCAATGTTGGTCACAATAGCTTCGAATAAGAGTTAAGGGGAAATTTCGTATGTGGAAGAATATATTAAACCGAGTAAATAAAAATAAACCAGAGCATATCGCGTTGCTATTCGCGTGGGTGTTATTGGTGGTTTTAAGCCTCGTGATCGTAGATGTAAAACTGCTGTCATACATACATCAAAACGCTTATACCAAGGCTGCTTTTGTTGTCGTTATTCAAGCAATTGGTTTTGCTTTATTAATGTCTATGAAAGCAAGTAAATCGAACTCAGGTAACGCTAGTTAGTCTGATGGGAAACGGCAATGATTCGCAGCAGTAAGCTGCATAATTTCAACATAGGGGAAAGTCATTTACGAGGCGGTAAAATCACTAAGACTGATAGTCAAGAAGGTGCTGGCGTTGAAGTTTACGCTTTTGGCCACGATGAGTTAGACAATGTAAGTGCCTGGTGCAAAGACGGCATCAAGCGTCAATTTGTAAGCTGATGAAATCCGAAAATATAGATACAAACACCCCAGACAATAAATGCAAATTCCACCACTTTCGTGATACTCATCACACATAAGGTGTGACATTTGTAGTATTATAGACCCCTAAGCCGAACAATGTTGTTTGGCAGTCACCCCCCTCGGGGATGACAACCTGGAGTAAAAATCTTATGGCTACACATAAAGTTATTGCAGTTCTTTCTAGTCGTTTCGGCTTCAAAATCACTAACATCACCTTTGACTGTGATGCGGATTTCAAACACGCTCTTTTTGCCCTGGTTGAGCAATACGGGGAATACCGCCATTGTAATTTCATTTCAGCCGATACTTTTTCGCCCATCACCTTTGACCGCACTGAGCAAATTATGGGCGGCCTTGGTAAACCTTATCCCAGTGATCGCTTTGCAACGACCTATCACAAGTTTGTCACTATGTGTGAAGAATCAGAAGCCAGCGAGCACTTTGTCAGGGCATCAGCTCCGTTCTGCCGGACATTGGGCAGTGAAAGCGGCAGAGCTGGCGAATGGTTTACACAATTTGATGCTGATTTTGCACAGTTCAGAAAAGATAAAACCAAACCATTTGCAGTCGGTGTGTTAAATAACCCTCAGCTTCACTTTGAGTTAAGAATAAAATCGATACGTTAATTTTTTTTATGGCGGTATTAGTCCGCCATCTTTTAACTTTTGGGGAGAACGGGAGCTATGTCATTTTCATCAAATAACTTCGCGGTGATCAACATTTTTATCGAACGTATGCAAGCTAGGAACTGGTTAGATGGCGTAACGTTATTACACCAAGCCATTGCTAAAGCGGAGGTCGAGCGCGATTTTTGCGACCAACTTCAGGCGCTTTTCAATGATTATTCAACTATATCAGCGCGTACTGTGTTCGACTTTTTTTTGGCTGTATGCAAAACCTTAAACATGCGAATGCCGTTGATGCTGTTGATGCCGCTTTTTGCCACCTTTGGAACATTGAAAACGGTTGTTCAGAACCAATTATGTCCTAAAATAGCGTATTACTCGATCCCTGTTATGGCCTTTGTGAACCTCCCGCTCTGATTTGGCCCGTACTGTGTCAAACACGGTTGATGATTTTAACGGGTCCCGATTTATCCAGAATCAGTATCTCGATGATTGGCCCGCTGATGTAAGCGATAAGCTGGCCAATGTGGATTTTAACCGTAGCGGGATGCACTGGTTTGAGCGCTGTGTGATGGGAAAAAAAAGACAAGTTCAAGATGATAGCAACGGCAAAGGCGCATACCCTGACGGCCATCTATATAGTTCAGCAGATTGGCATGCTACTTCCACATGACTGGCAGAAGATTGAAGCCGATTTCCAGGCTAACAGATAATAACCAAGAGCTATAGGCGGCTTCATCCGGCTGCCTATAGATTAAATCTTGATTTGTATTGTATTGGCCCAGTATGATTCAGGCCGAAAGCAGCCTTGCCGGCTGTTTAAATGGAGTAAGAAACATGACCCTGAAAACGATTCGTAAAAATTCCAAGTTACTTTCAGGCTATCTCAGCCAGGCCCGTTCCATCATTCGTTTAGATACCAGTGTAGAGTGTTCGGCCAACGAGCTGCTGGCTGCAATGGAACAGCATTATGACAGCATGAAGATCACGGCTGACCTGGATGCTGTGGGGGAAGTGGTTACGCTATATGTGGAATTTGCGTCAGCCTTTGGTTTCCAGGTGCTTGTTAAGGATGTTGAGACTAAAGCTGACCCCTTTGTTTCTAAAATGGAGACGGCCAGCGTGGTTGCTTCATCTGCCAAAACGATTCCGACCTACCCTGCCCCTGAGACGGCTAGAACGTCACCGTTCTTTCTCGCGCAGGAGCAACTTGATGCTTTGCTTAAAGCGGCGCCTCAACTCAACCAGGAGTCACTACGTAAGCCAGTGCGTAACCCAGAGAAGAAAGGTGCTGTGTTGTACCGTGAGCCTGGTGTAGGTGATGTTCAGGCAGTGTTGGCTGATTGAATTGAATGATGCTGAGGTCGGGATTTTAACAGGGCTTGGGTCCGGAAAAATTTATGCGTTTAAGCATGCTAGGCTCAGTGACGAGAAAACCCGTCATCTGCACATATCCTATCTAACATATAAGCTGCTGTGTACCCTAGCGGCTGAAAGGCTGCTTGGCGGCGAGATTGCCGGGCCAACTTTGAATTTTGTCTCCAACAAGGATCTATTACTACTACTGGATTATCTCAAACCAATGTCATTGCGGTATCCGGTCCGTAACCCAGGTGGTAGTGGTCTTGTTTACCAGGCGCCTAGCTCTTCTGAATTTCATGCCTTGTGTAATGCAGCTGAACTCAATAACTTTGTTATCAGTGAATTGCTGGGTATTTCTGTGAGGACGATTAAGCGTTACAGGAATGAAGATTTTGCTATTCCTTTCTTAGTAGTAGTCGAGGTCTGCAATGTTGCTCTCAAGCAACTTGAGATTTAGATTTTGTTTGGGGACCATGTTTTCCGGATATTAACCTGGGCGATGGCCGGGCTTTCCGTCACTCCGTTCCTCCCGGCGCTAACTGGTATCCCTAAGCAATAAATTGCCAAGGGCTACTCAGTTCCAGCCGAACAATCCTAAACCTCACTACGTGAGGCTATCGCAAGAGCGCTATCTCTGTAGCTTTTCTATCCCTGTGTCATTGAATGCCCTGGACGCTAAAGGTGCTGTGCCTAAGAGCAAGAGCGGCCTGGCAGGATGGGGGGAGGTGGCCCCTTGCGCCTGGCAGTTTGACAACCGGGGCCGCGCCGGTGTCTTTTGGGTTCTGTGGTAGTGGCCTGGCATGCTTCGGCATCGAGCAAGAGCTGTTTTCTAGTTGTTATTAGTGTTGCTTTTTTTTGGTCTGATTTTATGTAAGATGCTGTATTGTATGTGTATTTTTGGTATAATTACACCTAAGCCAAACGGTTGTTGTTTGGCATTTTGGAGAAAATCATGATCACATGTGTTGCCCGCCCAATTCATTCATCAGAACCTTGCCTACTTGCTGGCAATGAGCACCGCCAGCTTATTATCAAGAATGATGACACTATCATCAAAACTATTTCGGCCCCTTTGAATGGGTGGTCATATTCTGAACTAGAGATGCAATGCAGCAATATTGACGAGGGGCCGGGTGCGCTCGATGCCTATTTGGGGACACAATGGATCGGAAGTTCTGAAGTCTAATTTTTCTGTTGAGGCGAGTTTTCGCCTCAATCTTTTCGTTTAATAAGCCTGCCCGTTAGGGTGGCAAACCGGAGTAAAACGATGATTTCTGACTGGAACTGCATGTCTGAAGGCAAAGAACCAAACTGGCGCGAATATGATGCTATAGAAATCGATCCGTTGAAGGCAGAAGAACTTAGAGATGGCTCTACTACGTTTTATCTTGTTGATGAGGCCGAAGCTGATATGTGGACCGTTTTCGGTCATTTAAGAATTGACGGGGGGTGTGAATGTCTTCATGACTGCATGAGTCGTGAAGAGGCCGAGCAATTAGCAAGGTGGTGTGAGAAACAAATCACAGCTATCTTGGATTGATTTATATTTGAGATAAACATGATGTTGGCCGCTTTATGCGGCCTTATTACTAATTTCTAATACGTCATTTATATTGCTATCCATCCGTTGTGTGATGTATGTCGCGTAATGGGTGTGACATTTTTTTTGTATAATGTAATCCAAGCCAAACGATTTGCGTTAGGCAATACGCCATCCCGTCAGGGCTGGCAAACTGGAGATTAACAATGAAATCTATTACCCCAGCCACATACATAATCAACTCCCATGGCCATTTCTTTGCCGTCAGTTCTGAAATCGAACTGCAACGCCTTGAAGGCTGCCGCATCCTCTCTTCGAAAGAAGAAATGTATAGTTTAATCATAGATGAGCAATGTCTTGATGCAGATGAAGTGATCGAAGAAGAAATCATCCTGACTGTCGATGATGGAGTTTGGGTCTCAATTAATGGAAATACTGGTATCAATGTTTGTAAATTGAATCCCGGCGAACAAATGGCCAGCTTTATTTCTCGTTTTGTGCTTTAGAATAGTCAGGAATTAATGATGCATACAATTAAACTCATTAAGCTTTATAGCCGTGCCGAAACAGAAATTGATATTGTGAAAGTCTACGAGGCAATCGATCAGGTCGCTGGGCTTGGGGAATTTCAAAGCAAATATGATTTTTCTTCATGTGAAGTGTTGGATTGGTTATCAGAAGGTAGGCTGATACACACTAATAAAGGGTGGCAACTTGTGTGCCATCACTGGAGTTGCTTACCTGACGGCAAAGAGCCAAACTGGCTCAATTTTCTAAGCGTTGAAATCGATGGTGTCGCCCACTTCAATGATGAAAATGGCTCTTACTATGAAGTAGTCGAAGATAAACATGCGACTCAATGGACTGTATATGCTCGCGGTTTTGACCTCTTGCCTATTGCGTTGCATGACTGTGAGAGCCGTGCCGAGGCTGAGGCGCTGGGGTTATGGTGTCAAAGTCGAATCGTTAGTTGTAGCAACTGCCTGACGCTAATACCGGTTGTTTACGAGAACACTTGATATTTTCCCTTTGTCATTCGACAGGAACCTTTCTTGCTTTGGAGCCAAGTGTTTAGAGGCGAAGGAAGAGGTTCGCTTGGTCATCTTCGGTCCAAACCGCACGGGCGATTTGGAAAAATTCAAGTAATGAGAAAAGACGTTATCTAAATTTTGGGCTTAATCGTACCCATACGAATAGTGCTAGATATATAAATTACTTCTTAATCGTATGGGTGCGGGTAGAGTTTAATTATGACCAGTATTCGAATTAGTGCTCAGCAGAAAAATGCAATGCTGACTATAAACTTTATCGAGTTGAGATATGGCTTACATATTCCAATTAATACCAGTTACTTACGTAAGAAAGTGGAGCTTTCTCTTTGTAAAGAGATCTCTCCGAATCACTTCTTAGTATCATTGAGAACTTTGGCTGAAAACGGTTATCTGGTTTATCAACCTAATACAGAAAAAGCACTCAATGCTAATGCCAAAGAAAACGAAAGTATGTGGCAGTTAACCAGTACAGGCCGACAATATGCAGAGACATTACATTCAGCTCGACTCAGGCCAAAGCGATCTTACAACAGACGAAAAGTATTAAAGAGGAAATGACCGTCCTTCTTAAAACTCAACATTCAGTATTCTGTGCGTCGTTATTTATTGTGTTAGTTCGGTTGTGCTGATATCATTTTGTGCATATTAAATAATTGATTTGAGGAACATTATGAACGCGATTGAAGCTAAAGTTTCTGTGCAACGTGTTTTCAATACATTCCATAGTTCACCTTCTAGGCCACAACTATCAGACAATGATGTTGATGCCATCGTTAGTGTTGTTATTGGTGATACATCAATTTCAGATGTGCCAAATGAATTGTTAGCGAAGGTTGATTTTTACAACACGACGATTAAAAAACTTCAAACAAATTGTAGAAATATTAGCTCCGACGAATAAAGAACACCTGATCGGCGTGCTGCATGATCGCTTTCTTAATGGTATGAAAATGAGTGAGTGCGCGAAAAAAAATATGGTATCGAAAATTCAAATATTACACGTATAGAAAGATGCTATCAATTAAGCATCATGAAACTCTTAATAGAGCGCGGTTTTACGATGAAGTGTTTGGTTTGTCGAATCCGTTGCTTCCGTAAGTTTCACCATCTGCTGCTGAAATTTTGATCATCATGCCATAATCGAATTTTCGCATGCGAAATGAATCTCTGATAATTGATTTTTATTGTCCTAGTTCGCTTTATTTGGTATCATGTGTTTAATGGTTGAGGTCAACCACCTTGTTAATTGCAACATGCCAAAAGGTACATTATGAAACTTGAAAACAGCACCGTTAAAGTAATTCTGAAACTTATAAATAGTAAAAAAAATCATTACCGTTTCGTCAGAGAAAGGCGGGATAGGTAAATCTACTTCGGTTCTAAATAAGAGCCGAATGATCGCTTCTCAAAATGTCAAAGTGCTGGTTGTTGACTGTGATCCGCAAGGAGACTTGACGGCCCTATTAAATAGGCTGAAACATATTGATGATGTGACCGCAGAATCCCAAGGGATTATCACGACTGCATCACTATTTGATGATGAGTTAAAAGGTGGTAAGGCTTTGAAAATTGATGATAACCTAAGTGTAATCATTGGGACTACTGCACTCTATTCGGTCGATCAAAAACCAACTGGTAATTTTATCCTTAATCCAGAAAAGCATTTGCGGCAGATAATGGAAACGCATGGGTATGATGTATGTGTGATAGATACACCACCCACAGCAGGAAATAGAATGCTAGCGTCTCAGTTAGCATGTGATTTGTTAGTTATGCCAATCGAACTATCCGTGTTAGCTATACGTGCAATCTCAAAAAAAACGTTATCCGTTTGCGGGGCATGAAGCAGAAAATGAAGCGTCCTATGCCTGAACTCATAATCATGCCAAATAAAGTTGATAAGCGAACAAACGAATATCGGGAGAATATGCCCAAGGTGAATCAATTAAAATACAACGTTAGCTCGCTGATCTGCCAAAATGCTGCAATTCAAAGTACAACGAGTAAAGCGGTTTCTGTTTGGGATTTACCACGAAGCCAAACATCCCGGGTTGGTGGGCAAATGTTAGAAGTTGCTTACAAAGATTGTTTGAAACTTATTGTTTAACAGGTGATGACATAGATTAAGTCTGTAAAGACTTAATCTATAATGATGCTTTGCACATGTGAAAGAACATCACTAGAGTGGGCGTTCTTTTTTTTGTTGTTCTGGTTCGATATATTTGATACTATACATGTACTGATTTAGCACGGCTATTTCAACGGTAAATATACCATTCAAATTTGAGGTGATACTAATGAACGAAAATCTATTCGACGATGTTTTTGCTAGTGCTGATGCAGCGTTAAACCCCGAACAATTGACATCGGTTAGTCTTGATAAAATTTACTCATGTAATCAAGTTCGTAAAGAATTTGTTGATATTCCTGAATTGGCAGCGTCCATTTTAGCAAATGGGCAAACTACACCAATTGTGGTTCATCCAGCTGATGATAATGGAAACTACCGTATATTTAATGGGGGCCGTCGCGAGAAAGCTTTTGAATTATTACTTGAACAAGGTCATGATCTACCCATTGATATTTTTATAAATACTAATTGCGGTACGGTTGAGCATGACGGTGTACAGGTCCCTGACTTGAAAACTAAAGTCGGGATGATTTCTGACAATGTACAACGTGATGATTTGCGCCCGTCTGAAATATCAAATGATATAAAAGAGCTACGATCTGCACCTTATAATCTTCAAAATAAAGATATCGCTGAACTGATGGGGAAATCTCCAACCTGGGTTTCTCGTTATTCAAAATATATTGATCGTACACCTGAAATTGAAGCTGTTGAAAATTCAGGGGTAATGGACGGTGAGTTGCTTTGTAATTTGGTGAAAATAAATGATGCGAACCCGGAGCTGTTAACGCAGTTACTGGAAAGTTCTAATGATTATGCATTGTTAACTCGTCAGTTAACAAAACAAGTGTTGAATGAAGCGAAAAAAAACCCTCTCAAGTACACATATTGTTAAGTCAGGAATCAACCCCTGAAATTGCCAAACAAGCGTATTTTCAACAGAAAATTGTTTCAGATGAGTCGATTAGAGTGATTAGTCAGTGGTTCGATAAAAATGACAAGGTGGTTTTAAGTGTCATTGCATCCATTGAACCAAAGGCAAAAATTGATGCCAGTGAGCTAACGGTATTAATCGAAAGGGCGACTTTCATTCAGCGCATTGAATGTGGTGATTTTGATTCTCTTTCGCCTGCAATTGTTGATGCGCTAAAGTTGCAGGTTATTACGTCAGACTTGGCATTAGAGTGGGCAATTAAGTTACATGATGTGTCAGGTGATACATTTAAAACGTTGATTCAAGATGGAGAAGAAAAGCCACCTTATGCATTCGAGCGTGCATTCTATGAGTTTGAATCTAATGCCAAAACAGAGGAAGTTAACACTCAGGCGGGTATCGATTTCTCAGGGGTTTTTGACCAGCTTTCGTTTGATGTGTCAGATTCAATGCTTGAAACATGTTCTCAAAACTTATCTATGGCGTTTGGCATCGTCTTAGACGAGGAGGTAAATGCGCACGTTGATGAGATGATATTGATTAGTTCTATTATCGGTCGTATAGAGTCAATAGGTGTTAGCGCTGTTGAGTCCTTTACTGAAAGAGCAAGTGCGATAAGGTTTGTCCGCGAGTCATTACCAGTTAATCAGCCAAAATCTACAACACCAACAAAAAACGCAACAAACAAAAAAAAGCAAAAAAAAGCAAAAGACGCTGAGGTTAATGATGAAGAAGTTTTTTTTCTTTTACTCAAGACGATAACTTACTCATTGATTTTGTTGATGGTGAACTGTCGATCGGCTCTTTTAGCTCGATGTTAAATAAAGACGAAGCTCGTGCATTGGTTAGCAAAATTACAATGTGGCTTGTTCAGGATTAAGGTATAACTATGTCTTATTTTTCGGAGGTCGCCCTTGTCGGGCGATCTCAGGTCATCTTTACACTTGGCCGGTTGATTCATTTACCCCCAACCCGTAAAGCTGAATTGATCACTTATAATGCAATACATAAAGGTTTAATTTCCCCACGTAAACCAATTAAAGGTCAAAATCTAACCTCTTGGGCGAGTGAGCGTGATGGGAAAAATGTTACAGCCTGGGCGGTTGTTAGTGCAGTTGATTGCCTTATTCGTCTTGTCGATTGGAAACCTGAACAAGATTGTGAGTGGGCAGCATGGGCGTTTTCTTTGACACGACTGTATACACTTTATGATAGGGCAGAATTTTTGTATCCATTTATACCTGATAGTTTTCAAAAAGAAATTGCAAAAAAAATGGATTGATATTGCTGTTGCTGATCGTTCAAGGTCAGATTTATTTAGGATGAATATGAAAGCTTTGGGCGATAGCTCAAGTGATGTTGACCTTGTTCGTGCTGTTTTGCTTGATAAGCGTCAGCCTATGTCTGAGCGTGAGTTGTCATATACCGCGTTCGGTAATGATAAGTCAGCTGTTGAACGGTTACACCAGGTCGTGAGTCTGAGTGACGATATTAGCATTACTCATCAAACTGTTTTCGGTGAGCTTCTGAATGATTTTGAATCCTCGGAATTGATGTCTATACGAACATATTCATTGCAATAATACATCGGCAATTGCGCCATTCAAATATGAGGTTCTAATTTTATGATCCCGTTACATATGTCTCTTGTCCCTGTTAATCATTGGGCAGCCGCGGTGAATTTTTCACTATTAAAATGTTCAGGAAAAAAAAGTTTAAAACTGATAGCTATTATTCTCGTTATTTCTTCTCTTACTTACGCGAAAGCGGTTTAAGTGATGATGTTATTTACCGCTGGTTAGGACGTATTTCAGATAAAAGGAAAGGTAATCGGTATTATACAGCAATGCCAAGCAAAGAAAGCTATCGTCGAGCTATTCATATAGCAATTGAATCTAATGGTAAAATTTTCCAGCATCCGTTGGATGAAGCAAGTTTGCTGTCTTTGATGTTCCCTACTGTGGCGCATCGAAAAGAAAGTAAAGGAAATAACCGGGTTGTCATGTTTGTTCAACGTGACAACAAAATACACAATAAATATTGTAATAACGTTAAGTTCGAGCGGAATCAAATTATATATATTTGTTGTATTGAGATTTTTTTTCAAAACGGTATGAGCTTGGTGAGTATAGTGCTGTCCTAGAATTGCTCGATGTTATGTCAGAATCTTTCGAGTTGACGTGTCAGGAGCTGGAGAAGATTTTAGAACGTTGGTGCAAGATTGTTTTTTTTCTCGTACGCCTTATTTTTCAGAACCTTATAATGATAATCTTGCCAAATTATATGGGGGTGATGCTTATCATTCTAAGCGGTTGATTGAACTTAAAGAGCAGATTAAGTATGAAGCTCATTTTGTTGGATGCTCGAGGGGCTATACGGATGAACTATGTTGTGATGATAAATATTGGGATGAGTTTTATTTGAGTCACGATATGGACGAACCTTGCTGACCTCCTCTATACGACCACTATGCTATGCTTGGTTTTCATTACGTCGGCTATGGGTGCTTTTTGTCATCCGACAGTCATTGCCTGGTGCGTATTGAACGTATGGCTTTAGAGCGGCTTGGCAGAGAAGTGTCGGGTTTAAATGTGTGGTTAATTGTGCCTGTATCGTATCGTCAGCAGCTTGCTAATAGTCTTCGTCGCTTCGCTCTTTCTATACTCCTCGCACAGCTCGTCATGCACCTGAGTTGTTTCGCATGCGAAAGAAAATACGCCTTTTGTGTGTTAAATATTGCACTAGTTCGCTTTATTTGATACTATGTATTTGTCAGTTAGGGTAGTAGCTTTGCTTTAATTGATACGGCAATTACGCCATTCAAATTTGAGGATAAAATATGTATTTGTATCAAATGGGTTCGACTCATAATTCTTCAAGAACTTGGGCAGAACTGGCGAAGTTCATCTCTGCACTTAAAGACAAGTATCAAAACGTTTAGCTCTTTCTATTAAGATAAACTACGGGGCAAGATAGTTTGCCCCGTCATTGAAATAAACGGCAATTGCGCCATTCAAAGTTGAGGTAGTTATGAATATTGCAGAGCAAATTAAAGCGCAGTTAACAGGGAAAGAATTGATCAATGCATGCCACGATCAATCTATTGAAAATTACTATGATGACAATAATCATATCTTCTTATTTAATGATTGTTCACGTTTGGCGTTAGTGCCGCCAAAACCCGAATTTACACGTAAGATTGAGTTGCGAGTGAGATCGCAAATTGATTTTTTTTGAATAAACGAGAGTGGTTTGTTGTGAATGAACTGGATTGTGGCTCTGAGTTGGCGGAATGCCAGACTTTCGATGAAGCGTTTCAGGAAATGCAAAAAAAATCATAGCTAATGATGAGCGATACTTTTCAATTCAGTGTAAAACAAACAACTGATGATTGTAAGCTCATGAATGGTTGAAATTTATCGTTGTACTAGTTCGTTATTTTTGATATTATATTTATATCGGCTAAGGGAAGGACCTTGGCTGATACGGCAATTATGCCATTCAAATATGAAGGAAGTAACGTGATCGTCAAAAGTTTCAATGGTTCTTTAAAAGCTAACTTCTTCATTGCTCGGGTTGGTTTGGTGGGAAAACCAATGTGGAAACCCTATACATCGAATAACTCATTTATGGTTTTTAGCAAAAAAACCAGAAATTGATTTTCAGCGTGTAAATGCTGCGTATGAGTCAGGGGCATTTGAGTTTTATAAGCTAGGAAGTTGTCAACCGTGTATCAGGATCAAGGATGTTCGAGAAGTTATCGCTAAATGTGAAAATATGAACGATCGGCACTTGATACAATTATCGCTACTTGAAAACCACATTGAAACACAGCAAAAAAAACTTGGAGAAGCAAAAATTACTTCTTCGAGGGGCGCAAAAATCTATTTTTGCAAGTTGTTAATTTAAAGGGGCTTCGGCCCTTTCTTTGTCGAGTAAAAACATGACTGATAATAAACACGCTTTAGAAGAGAAGCTAAAATCCATTTGCAGCATGATCGCAATTCAAGACCATGAGGAAAGTGGTTCGTTAGGCGTGAGCTTTACGTACTTAGATAGGGTTTATACAGCGTATTGTAATGTTGATAGTGGGCAATGTGAGGTACTGAGGCATGATATTGACGATATAACAAGAGTCGAAAATATTGGGGCTATCACTGTTGATGGGCTTGTTTCTTTTTTTTAAATAATCTACCCCAAATTGATGATATTTTGGAATGATGGTTTTTGTTAAATATCCGGCTTATGTAAATTTTGACAAGGGTGAATTTATTGTGCCATCTTTGACTCGCAAGCTCCCAGCGGGATGAAACGTCACAGCGCTGATACATATCAGATAGGAACAGGGTGCCAAAATGATCAAACTTACTCGGA
>LLEN01000158.1_pt1 | contig 14163 bp, 17 predicted proteins | sample 595881 | NCBI WGS metagenome assembly LLEN01 (sample SAMN02919314, study PRJNA255460) | bioreactor metagenome | biome: chemostat; feature: culture 2012_10.3; material: sediment; isolation source: day86 10degC chemostat 2012 inoculated with Wadden Sea sediment taken from... | place: Germany: Bremen ...
CTCAGCATCACATCATCAAATGTGAAAGATAGTAGTCATCTTATTACACTGATGTTCATTTTGTTTAGCCTATTCTTTGTATTGCTTAAACACTACTACCGAGAAATGCTGGTATGGTCAGATTCACGTTCAAACAATATCGTAAAGTTACATAGGTAAATAAAACCTCAACAAACATTAATCAACGTTAAGTCTTCTATTTATGAAAATAAAATTTCAACATAAGGTTGTGTTCATATCCTCAATCATTGTGTTTACGGCTTTGTCTGTATTATCACTTCAACAATACAAACAGGTTAAATCGCAAGTAGAGCCATTAATTCATCAGAGCATTGCAGAAATTGTTAATGGTGTAAAAACAACTGTCGATAGTGAAATTGAATCAAAATCACAATTGGCTACCTATACTGCACAGGTGATTGAGAATGAAGTTTCAACTAGCCATATTGCAAGTATTATCAATAAGCCAGTTGCCAAGAATGCCTTTTCCTTGATTGGCATGGGCTTTGAGGCCGACGGGCGCATACAGAGTAACGATCCTAATTGGCAACCGGGCAGTTCGTACGATCCGAGAACTCGTCCATGGTATAGACGAGCCAAAAAACGAAGGCAAAACAATTATTACGGCTCCCTACATGGGGGATACGGGTAGTGTTCTGGTTTCGATTGCAACACCTGTTTATAACAATGGACGTTTTGATGCGGCTATTTTTTTTATGATTTAAATTTAGGTATTCTTTCTGACACCATTAACCAGATCTCTTTGTTTGATGCCGGATATATATTCATGGTGAATAAGGGAGGAACGATTGTTTCTCACCCCGATCCTAAGTTGGTTGGTAAAAACCTGAAAGATTTCCTTGGCAACCAAGATATCAGCGAAAACTACAAACTCATCGATTATAAAGGAAAGCCGACCTATATCGATTTTACCCCTATTGATAGTCAAGACTGGTATATCGGTGTCATTCTTGATTATGAAAAAGCGTATTCATCAATTCTGCAGCTTCGTTCGTCATCAATGGTTATGACGATTGCCTTTGTTCTTATTGCTGTTCTCGCGTTGGTGTTTGTATTGAAGTACTTGATGCGCCCATTAGGCATTTTGAATGAGGCAATGAAGGATGTGGCTTCAGGTCAGGGTGATCTGACTCGCCGGTTAGATACCAATACGGATATTGAATTCTCCGAACTGGCTACAAACTTTAATGCATTTACCGGAAAGTTACAGCTCCTTATCCAAGAGACCAAACTCCTTGGGACTGAAATTGGTTCTGATGCCGAAGTCACGACTCAGGGGGCCAAGCTGACCGCAACGGATATTACAAATCAATTGGCAGAAGTGGAACAGCTTGCAACGGCAATGAATGAAATGGCTTCGACGTCTGCAGACGTTGCGGGTAATGCCCAAGGTGCTGCTGCTGCTGCACAAGAGGCAGATAAGGCGGCAGAGGATGGTGTCAGTGTTGTATCCCATACGACCGATGCTATCAGTACGCTGGCGACGCAAATCGATGAGACGGTTATTGTTGTTCAGGACTTGGAAAACGCGACGGGGAATATTGAATCAATCCTTTCGGTGATCAACGAGATTGCAGACCAAACCAACTTACTGGCACTGAATGCAGCCATTGAAGCGGCCCGGGCCGGTGATTCAGGCCGAGGTTTTGCGGTTGTGGCGGATGAAGTTCGGACGTTGGCGCAGCGCACTCAGCAATCGACAACAGAAATTCACAGTATGATTGCCCAGCTTCAGTCTGGTGCTCGTTCTGCCACTAGCGTTATGGAGAAAAGCAAGGCGTTGACCGACGAGGCTGTTGCCAAGGCGCTGGAAGCTGGCGGCTCACTTAACCAAATCAAGCACTCAATTATTCAGATCTCTGATATGAACCTTCAGATAGCCTCAGCGGCAGAAGAGCAGAGCTTGGTTGCGGAAGAGATCAACAGCAATACGCTGAAGATAAAAGATCTCTCTCAGCAGGTATCGGACCGTGCCCATGAGTCATCAGTGCAAATGAATGAGCAGGTTTCGAAAGTTCAACAGCAAGAGACTTTGTTGAACAAGTTTATTGTTTAATTTCGTTCGCCTACAGGATGGGTATTATGTTTGCTCGAATACATGGCAATGTTATAGCGACCATAGCGTTTGTATTATGGGGGCTGTTACCCCTGTACTTTCAGTTTTTGCCTCAGGCTGATACTAATGAATTAATAGCAATGCGGATCATCTTCTCAGTGCCGCTAATGCTATTGATTCTAAAGTGCCTGAAAATACCCAACCTGTCTTTCACTCAGGCGATGAAAAATAAGCAGTCATTGTGCTTGTGTTTTATCGCCGGAATTCTTAATTGCATTTCACTTTATGCGTTTACCTGGGCGATAACCAACGACCAGGTATTGGCTGCAAGCTTGGTTATTTTATCAATCCACTGTTCTCCATCGCCTTTGGTGTGCTGTTTCTTAAAGATAGGCTCACTTGGGCGCAAAAGGCGGCGGTGGTATTTGCCATTTGCGGTATTGCTTATCAGGTCCACTTCTATGGTGAACTGCCTTGGCTTTCACTCGTCATGGGCAGCTTTTTTTTGCCCTTTACGGATTAACCAAAAAGTATATCAAGTTCGACTCGCTGACTTCGATGTCTGTTGAAGTGACACTGCTAATGCCATTCGCGCTGGGTTATGTACTGTTTGGGTACCTAGATCAGAGTTCGACGGTATTGGCGGGCAATATGACCACTTTTTGGCTCTATGCGGGTGCAGCGCCAGTTACCTTGTTGCCATTGGTATTTTTTTTGCTCTGGCGGTGGAAAGGACGACGTTGACAATGATTGGTTTAACCCAATATATCGAGCCCAGCTTGCAGTTTATATTGGCAGTTTTTATTTTTGGCGAAGTATTGGATCAGGTGAAAATTGTCAGTTTTGGTTTCATCTGGATCGGACTGATTCTGTGTACTGTTGAGGCATTGGTCTTCTCAAGAATGGCGCTGAGACGGGCTTTGTAATTGTCGAATCGGGTATACGTGTATACCCGATTCGTCACTAATAGATTGAGCAATATTACAAGATCACATGCGGCAGATAGCGCGACATGTCCTGGGTGACACGCGAGGTATCTTCCCTGATCGAGATCCCGCCAGGTTTGTCATCAACCAGCCAGCTGCCGATCAGGGTGTAGTAGTCGCCAAATTTTGGCAACGGGTGATAGGCTTGGTAGATCACCCCTTCGTCACCATAGGGACCTTCGGTTCGCAGGGTCTGCCGTCCACCCTGAACAATCTCGATGTTGGCACCTTCTCGGGCAAAAATGGGCTTGATGACATAGTCTTGCAGATTGCCGAGTTTCCGGTCATCGGGGAAGTAGGCGGGTAGCAGGTTGGGGTGACCTTCGAACTTTTGCCATAACATCGGCAGCAGCGCTTTGTTGCTCAGTATTGACTTCCACATTGGTTCTAGCCAGTTGACATTGGCACTGGCTAACTTGTTACCGTATTCCTCTCGAAACATGAACTCCCACGGATAGAGCTTGAACATCCAGCGAATAGGCCTGTCCTTTAGATCGGTAAACTCCCCCTTGCCGTTGAGGCCGATATCTTCGACGTGAACGAAGGCGGTCGAGAGTCCGGCTTCCTTGGCACAGTCTTCCATGTATTGCACGGTGCCGCGGTCTTCTTCGGTGTCCTTGCAGCAGGAAAAGTGCAGTGTCTGTCCCGGTTGACGCTAGCCAGTTGCTGGAATCGTCCATAAGCAGTTCTTGGAGCAGATTGAACTGATCGGCATCGCGTCTTAGCGAGCCGTTGTTGACCAGATCTTCCAGCCACAGCCATTGCCAAAAACCGGTTTCATAGAGAGAGGTTGGTGTATCGGCATTGTTCTCGTACAGCTTTGCGTGCCCTTTGCCGTCATAGGCGAAATCGAGTCGGGAATAGAGCGAGGGCTCTTTGCGCTGCCAGGAATCGAGGACGTTTTGCCACATTGCCTCGGGAATTTGAAATCGTCGTAGCCAGTACTCGTCACGAATGACAGTATCAACTACCTCGAGACACATTTGGTGAATTTCCTCGGTGGGATCTTCCAGATCCCGCTCGATCTGCTCAAGAGTAAATTGATAATAGGCGGTTTCGTCCCAATAGGGTTGATCATACATGCTATGAAAGCCAAATCCGTATTCTTTGGCTAGAGTTCGCCAGTGTGGCCGCTCTTTACTCTCAATTCGGAGCATGCTCCATCCTTATGTTGCTGTTTTTTTTCGAAATAACCCTCAGTGTACATGGCTTGATATCAGTAGGCTGTAGATTAAGTAGCAGTTTTGGAAGCGAATCTGAAAAGGTAGCGGTAGAAGAAGGCCTCTTCAATGGTTGGTCAGTATGGAGTGAAGAGGCCTTGTACCAATAGCGGACGCTAGATTCGCATAATAGTTCGGTACTAACATCCCGAAGGAATGCAAGGTGAAGTGTATGGGAGCGATTTAGAGCAATAAATCTAATTGGGTGTTTTTTTTGAACAGTGCTAATGATGTAATTGTGACTAAGCGCCCAATTGCCAGTTGCATGGTGAACTGACAATTTAGGTCGGTAGACTAGACACTACGCTAGCAATAAATACCGAGCTAGCGGAAGAACAACTGGCTAAATGGATTCAGAAGGGTAGCAAGGCCTGAAGTAAAGTGCAGCGGAGCATCTAATAACGTCAGGCAAAGGCAATCCTGATCCTCCCGAGTTTTAGGCGAATGCTGATGTTTCGGTGTCTGAATAATAAAATCACCGGGTTTGTAGGTGGCGTGTTCGTCCATAAACTCTCCAGCAAGTACCAGGGTGATTTCCTGCCTTGGTGGGTGTGCTGTGGTAGAGAGCTATTACAGTCCATATAGATGAAGTTCATTTTGCTGTGGCCGCTAGTTAACACATTGGCTCGCTTTATGTTTCCCGGCAAGCGGCTCCAGGGACCTATTTGGTCTTCGTGTCGTTGCAATACACGGGGTAGTCGAAATGTCTTACTGTTGACTTCAATATGCGCTGCGGTAGCTTTGTCAGAATCGAGGGCTTCCTCTTGAGGCATTTCTTGATGACAGAGAATAGTACCGAGAAGGTTATTGAGCTCATCGGATAGGGCTCCGATGGCGTCAAAGCCAGTTGTTGCGCCTGAGTATTTTCAAGTGTGTCAACACGGGTACGGCAATGGCTGCACATCTCCAGATGTGCGCTAAGCATGATACTGGAAGCTGCGTCGAGATCGCCCGTGGTGTAGCATGCCAATGTGTCATCGGTTGGGTGGAAACGGATATCAGTCATCCATAGCCTCCTTCATTTTCTGTAATGCTAATCGAAGCCGGCTTTTTATCGTACCTAACGGTACGCCTAATGCGTCAGCTACTTCCTGGTGTGACGCTCCCTGCAAACAGATAAGTCTGACCACCTCGGCCTGAGCCGGTGGCAAGGTTTCGACGAGATCTTTTAGTTCGCGAGTGACGATAGCATGAAACTCTTTGGGGATACGCTCAGGGTCAGGTTCCTCACTCAATGTTGGCCAGATATCATCTCCCTGCACCCAATTGTTTTGATGCTTTGATTTACGCAGCAGATCAAATTTGACGTTTCGGGCTACCGAGTAAATCCATGTTAAAGCGGCACCTTTGGATTCATCATACAGGTGAGACTTGAGCCATATTTTGAGCATCGTTTCCTGAACAACTTCCATCGCCATCGAATCATCTCTCAACTGTTTGCGCGAAAAATTGAGTAGTTTGGGAGCGACCAGAACAAAAAGTTTTTCATAGCTGTGCTTACACCGCGAATTAGCAATGTTAAACAATAGCGATGCCACATCAATAGCAGGTAAGTCTTCGTTGAGCATGGGCTCCTTGATCTTCTCGGAGTGAGTATATCGACTGATTTTTATCATCGTTCTACTGCAAGCATGGGATCAATACCTGTTTAACGCAACAAGCCGGTATAACGATCACTTTGATGGATCATTTTTTTTGATGTAGCGGAGACAAAGGGTTGGCTCCGTTTTTTTTAAGCAGTTTTTGCTTGGTACATATAGGTAGAGGCAGTAGTTCCAGCCATCGCCAACAAAGCCAGCATGGGTCATTGGCTGAGATATGACTAACATCTTGTGCTTGCTGCAGGTGTGCGTATTCTGCTTGCCATTGTTTTAGCCGAACAACGAGCCTGTCATCCGCATTCATTGTCTGGTTGGTTTGCCATAGAGGAAATGGGCTCGCGGTTAGGTATTGATCCGATCGTTTGTTTTGTACGGGATCTACCTTACCCCAATGGGTAAGCTCGATATTTACCTGAATTTGATCTCCGGAGAGCCAATCAATGGTGTTGATCTGCGCGAATGTAACAATGTCTCCTGGTCTATCGGCTCTAACTCCGTTGTAATCTTGCATCATGATCCAAATTCCTCCCAAGCGAACAGCCTCGAGAACCATTTGGCTAAACAGAACTCCGCTTCCCCGTATCTGATCCCTGCCTTGCGGTAGCAGGTGGTCGGTCGTAGCGAGAAAAGGCAGAGTGCGTATTTGATGTGTGTGTGGTTGAAAAAGTTTCTTTTGCACAAGCATCTCCAAGTGGTCGTTTTTATTCATTACGCAGCAATTGATGATTTAGATGACTGAAATAAAAATGCCTGTGAAATTATTGGCCTATAGCTTGATATAAGAATATCCCCAGATATTGATGATCGAATCAATATTCTTGTTCGTAATTTATCCCGACCAACAATGAACAGGAAGAGGGTATTCGAATGAAAGCCAATTCGTTAGCGTTAGTGTTAGGTTCGACAGTTTTATTAACTGGCTGTTTGCTTGAAGATGAACCGCAGTTACGTGTGACTCATGCCAGTAGCGATGCACCGCTGGTTGCTATTACGATAAATGGCAAAGTGGTTGATGGGCTGGAAGAAGTGAATTATCAAGTTGCGAGCGGCTTTTTAAATCTAGAGGAAGGTACTTACAATATCGGTGTCGAGGCACTGCTTGCCGGAGGTGAGAAAACCGAGGTTATCGGGGCTAATCTGGATTTTGCGCCAGATATGCAATACGACATTATTGCGTTGAATAGTGCCGCTGATATTGAGCCTGTCGTGCTAAGCCGGGAGAGTATCGGCCCTGAAGCCGGTGAAGTACGTATTGATGTACTGCATGCTCATCCTGATGTATCTGGAGTCGACATCTACCTGGCAACGGATGAGACTATTGACGGCGTTGAGCCGTCTGTCGGCGGGCTTGAGTTCAAGATCGATAGCCCTGACTTACCGGTGACTATTTCGTCCGGTACCTACCGAATTAGAGTAACTCTTGCTGGTGAAAAAAAGTGTGGTGTTTGACAGTGGCGAGCTAGAGCTGGCTGGTGGAAGTGATTTAATGATCACTGCGGTACCGAATGTTGACGGAGGCGCAGTATCACCCGTTAACCTCTTGGTGGCTGATGGGGAAGGCGCGGCAATTTTGAGAAATAAAGAGGAAAAAGCCACTGTGAGGGTGGTGCATGCAGTAGATGATGCTCCCGAGGTTGATGTGCTGGCTTCTGGTTCGCCTGTTGATGGCCTAACTATGATTGCCTTTAGGGAGTTTCGGAGCTTGGATCTTGAACCCGATAGCTATGACTTGAGCGTTGCTGCTTCAATAGACAACAGTTTAGTGGTTATTGATGCGCCTGATACCAGTATTGAGGCTGGAACCACGACCAGTATTTATGCCGTCGGTAAACTAAATAGCGTTACCGACTCGACCATAGAGCCTTTGGTTATTGCTGAAGATCTCCGCTCTGTTGCACTGTACGGGAAAGTACGTGTTGTTCATGCAAGCCCGACAGCAGGTGATCTAGGTTTAGTTGATATCCATGCGTCGGCAGACGGTGTGTTTGATGAAACAACGGCGGTCATCAAGGGTGTTGATTTTAAAGATACAGCGACGCTGAACGTACCTGCCGGTACCTATTTCTTGGCGGTGATCTTGGCTAGCGACGGCACTTTTTCTCCGGCTGTCGAAGCGATGGCCATGGTCGAGGACGGTGGTGTCTACTCTGTGGTCGCGACGGATGACTTCGCGGGCGGCCTTATGCTCAATGTTGATAATTCAGCACCATAACCTTGTTTGTGTTCTGTGTACGAGCCAACCTTTGCCAGCCTTGCGGCTGGCTTTTTTTTCGCAATAAGGCAATATCAAAGTCATAGGGAACTAGTTTGATATCGGCAGCAAATTTAACTCTGCCGTACAACCCTGTTCTGGATTCTGCCTTAGCTCAAATTCCCAGCCATAGCTTTGGCATAGCCGCCTGACGATAAGTAGCCCCAAACCGTGCTCGGTCTCGGTGTTGCCGATCAGGCCACACCCGGTGTCTGTTACGCTGACTGCATGGCTATCAATATGGACTGTTATTCGTCCCTTCGGGGTAAAGCGAATGGCGTTGTTTACAAGGTTTTTGATGATCATGTGCAGTACCGGTTCCGGCATGTTGGTTTGGGTATCGGGTTCAATCAAAAACCTCAGCTCGACTCCATCGCTGAGTTTAGTGCGAAACTTATCCTGTGATATTTCGTTTTCACTGACCGTCCGCATAGCATTAGCTTCGTTGGCATTCTCCTGCTTTACGATATTCAGGAGTACTTCAACGGTTGCATGCATATTGGTGGCCGCGATGAGAATGCGTTCCCGCTGTTTGGCCTGAAAAACAGGATCATCTTTCATTCCTTGGAGGTTGGCTGCCCCTAGCACGATGGCGATGGGGGTTTTCAGTTCGTGGCTTGCATACTTGGCAAACATCAGCTCCTGTTTGGCGAGGCGCTCTTTCATTTGTTTGTATTCATTCAAATGCCTGGTGAGGGTTTGCAACTCGTCAATTGAACGATCCGATACTGCAAAGTTGTCGTTTGGGTTATGTTGTAGCTGGTGGCTGAGTTCAGTGATTGGCGACATTAAGCCATCGAATACTCGACGGAGGGAAAAGCGCAAAAATGTAATCAAGAAAATCATTAGCGCGAACGATATCAGTAAAAGCACGTCCCAGCCATCATCGCCAAACTCCATCGCTCGTGCATCAATCGTCAGGTAGAGGGGAATTTGTTTACCTTGGAGATCGGTGAAACTCGAGTGGAAAACGACAAAACCATCCGAGAAAAACGAACGATGCCGGGTGATATCATTTTCTGCCAAAGGTATCAGCTTTTTGATTCTGTCCGGCAGGGCTTCTTGGTTGTAGTAGGCGCTTACATTAGGACTAAGCTGAGCGAAGTCATTTTGTTCCAAGGTGTAATGCTTTGTGGCAATTTGTTTAAAGGACACCAGATGCTGGGCTATTTGGTTATCTTCATTGAGCACTAAGTACATAGAGAAAGGAAAAAAAAGACCAGGAAGGACGAAGTCAATGCAATCGTTGAAAAAAAATGAATAGTAACCGGGCTTTGACGTGTTTAATCGCGTTGCCGCGAATTGACTTGAACATCTGGTCTATCCTTCCAGCCTGAAGCCAAATTTAGGAACTGTCACCAACATTGCTTTCTCAAAAGGCTTGTCCAGCAGCTACGCAGTAAGTAGATATGGCCTCGCAGGAGATCTTTGTCGGGTGATTCATCGCCCCAAACCGCTTGGATTAGCGCTTCGCGCGAGACAACTTCAGGAGCCGCTTTGACGAGCTTGACCAGTATTTGATACATCACCGGGGTGACGGTTAACTCGGTATTATTACGTGTTATCCGGTGCGAGTTTTGGTCGATTTTCAAGTCGCCGTATTGAATGATTGCACTGGCGACCTCTCCACGGTAGCGCTTGATGATCGCCGCCAAGCGAACTTCCAGTTCCTGAAAATCAAAGGGCTTGGTAACAAAGTCATCTATGCCGCTTTGATAGCCGTTCAGTAAATCATCTTTGCCGTTAAGTGCGGTTAGCATCAAGATTGGTGTGGTACAGCCTTGATCCCTGAGCTCCCTTGCGACCTGCCAACCGTCTTTCTTCGGCATCATCACATCAAGAATAATCGCATCGAACTCATTCTCGATCGCGAGCTTGAGGCCAAGCTCGCCGTTATCGGCAAAATCGACTTCCGCGCCTTTAACTTCCAAAAAAAATCGGCCAAAATACCTTGTAACTCGTCGTTATCTTCAACGATCAGTATCTGTTTGTTAGTCAGCATGTTGCCTCGGGAGTCGATGGTATTTGTTCTCTATGGTAGCAACTTTCTGTCGAATTTTTTGTCAATTTGTGTATTTGACAAAAACTCGACATTCCCGCCGTCAGACTAAACGCATTAACAGTTGAGGGGTATCGTCATGAAAAGTAGTTTGATTGCTATTGGGTTAACAGGAGCCTTGCTATCAACCTCGTCGTTGGCCGTGGATCTTATTGGCCACACTAAAAGCAAAAGCATGGTTAGTGTGGTGTCTGAAGTTAGCGGTATGGTTGAGTCGGCAGATTTTGAAACCGGCTCTATTGTGTCCGTTGGTAGTGTGCTTGCAGAAATTAAGGCGCAGGATTTTGAATTGGAAATCAGCAAGCAAAAAGCCAACCTCGCTTTGGTTAAGGCTGATCTGACAATCAAGCAGTCTCTCTACAACCGTTATAACGAGCTGAGAAACAAAAACAGCTTGTCACAGAATGAGCTAGATATTGCCGCTGCGGATTTTGATGCTGCCAAGCGGCGGTGGCGCTGGCACAAATAGAACTTCAGAAAGCCCAGCTGGATTTGGGAAGTACTCGAATTAGCGCTGAAATGGATGGCTATATTGTCAACCGTTCTGTAGAAGACGGTGCCTGGGTGAATCAGGGCGATCTGCTTTATCAGGTCGTTAATATTGATGTGCTTAATGTGCGCTTGTTAGCCAGTGAGTATGACATCGGAAAGCTCCGTGTCGGGCAAGAGGTAGAAGTCTGGGCAGAGGCCAATCCTGATCTTAAGGTCCGTTCTCAAATTAAGCGAATTGGAGTCGAAATTGATCCGGTCACTTTTGCCTACCTGTCGAGGTGGAAATTAATAATCCCGATCATCTGTTCAAGCCGGGTATGTCGATCCATGCATCGACAACACCGATGGGCAACCTTACACATTCTAATAATCAATCTTAAAGGTCAGGATCATGAAGGGTTTTATTGCCTATTTTGCCCGTAGGAGTTTTCTCGCCCGCATCTTGACGATGATGGTGTTAATGGTCGGTCTAGCCTCGTTGAGTATGTTGAAGCTTCAGGAGCTTCCTGATATTGCTTTTGAAGAAGTTGATATTACAACGCAATACCCTGGTGCCACGGCACAAGATATTGAGCTAAATATTACCAACCAAATCGAAAAAGAGCTTAAGTCAGTTCAGGGGATCAGAAAATATACGTCACAATCGACAGAAGGCGTTTCTCATATATCTATCGAGGTGGATGAAGCGGCTGATATCGCCAAAGTATTGCGCGATATTCAGCAAGCGGTCGATCGCGTAAAGGGCCTGCCAAAGGATATTACCAATCCGCCTGTTGTTGAACAGCGCGGTACATCCTCGTTCGAAGTACTGACCTTCGGGGTAAGCCATGATGGCGATTATGCGAGCCTGCAGCCATATGCGCGAACACTTGAAAAGTCGCTAAAAAGCCTTTCCGGTGTGGGTAGCGTGACAATGACGGGCTTTAGCGAACGCGAGTTTTGGATAGAAGTCGATCCTGAAAAAGTGAGTCGCTACCAACTGACGTTTGATGATGTGATCAACGCGGTGAACAGCCGAAATCTGTCGCTGTCCGGCGGTGTGGTGGAGTCTTGGAATAGCGAGCAGCGTCTTGTGACCATGACTCAAATACAGTCGGTGGAAGAGCTCGGCCAACTGGTGATCAAGGTATTGCCGACGGGAGGCTTGGTTCGACTGTCTGATATTGCCACGATGACCGATACCTTCGAGAAAGCGACCGAGAAAGCGGTGATCAATGGTCAACCGGCTATTTTGTTCAGTGTCACTAATAGTGCCAGTGCCGACATTATTGCCACCGTTAATAATATCAAGACACTTATTGCTACCGAGCAGCTGCGTTTGGGTGACCAATATCGTTTTGAAATTGGCTTGAATCTGGCTGATGATATGAGCGACAAGTTCTCAATTGTCTCGATTAACGGTGGTATCGGGTTGATACTGGTGCTGTTGGTGTTGAGTTTTATCCTGAAGCGACAAATTGCTTTTTGGGTCTCGGTATCTATCCCGTTCTGTGTACTGGGTGTGATGGCTATTTTGCCCGCTTTGGGCATGAACCTCGACAGTATTACTCTGTCAGCGCTATTACTGGTCATCGGTATTATTGTGGATGACTCGGTGATTATTGCCGAGAGTATTTATCAAGAGAAAGAAAAAGGGAAAAAGTCTCTAGAAGCCGCCATTGACGGAACCCAAAAGGTGCTTAAGCCCATAATGGCGAGCCTGACCACAACGGCGTTGGTCTTCATCCGATGTTCTTTATCCCGGGCACAATGGGTAAGGCGATTGTTGTGATCCCACTGACAGTGATTGCCGCGCTGCTGTTCTCGCTTGCGGAATGTACTTTTACCCTGCCCGCACACTTGGCCGACTCACTGAAAGATACAGAGCAGAAGGCCTCCCGCCCAGATCGTTTTCAGTCTGTTCTGTCGGCATATACCCGGCTACTGACGCGCTGCCTGAACTATAAAAAAAAGCGTATTGTTTGTCGCACTGCTAACACTTGGCCTTAGCGGTTGGCTGGTAACGACACTGAAGTTAGATATTTTCCCTTCTGAATCGGCAAAATATATTGAAGTGTATACCGAGGTAACACCGGGAACACCATTAGAAGATGTAAGAGCTACGCATGTCTTACTTGAACAGGCTATTCAGTCTTTGCCCGAGAATGAGTTGGTCAGTTATCAGCTTTCTTTTAGTAGTCCGGCGACAACGGGTTTGATTGTATTATCAAGTTTTGAACAGCGTGAACGCAGTGCCGAGGATATCCTGCTTGAATTAAATTCACTGTTAGAGAATGTTGCGGAACTGGCTTTCGTCAAGCTGTCGATTGATGCTGGTGGCCCCCCTCCGGGCGAGCCTGTCGAAGTGCGAGTTCTTGGAGGAAAGCAGCAAGATCGTGACGAAGCGGTTGTGCTGGTGACGGAGTGGCTTAATCAACAATCAGGCCTCAGCAAGGTGACCAATACCGAAGCATTACAAGATCCCCAACTGCAAATCGTTCCCCAGTACGAATGGCTCGCACGTTACAACCTGACAGTCGCTGATTTGGCAACCACGCTACGCATTGCTTTTGAAGGTGAGACAGTAACATCGACTTGGTTGGGTGATCAGGAAGTTGAGATGCGTGTTCTCATGGATGCGGAGTATCGTAATATTCGCCGCCTTAGCACAACCAAGATATATACGGCGAATGGCTTGCAGGTGCCGCTTAGTCGGCTGGCGAAAGTGGAGCGTATCGATGTACCGCGTCAGCTCCAGCATTACAATGGCGAGCGGCAGGTCATTGTGACGGCACAAATTACCGATCAAGAGCTCACGCCAAGTATGATTAGCCAAACGCTAACACAAGCACTTGAAGGCAAAATGCCTGCCACTGTAAAGCTAGAAATAGGCGGTGAAGCCGAAAGTACTAATGAAACCATGAGTGGCTTTGTTGTTGCCTTTCCGGCGGCAATCGTCGGGATTTACTTCGTATTGGCTGTTATGTTCGGATCTTTGCTGCAGCCGATGTTGGTGATGACAGTGATCCCGTTCGCAATTGCCGCTTCACTAATGGCGCTGTTTGTCCACATGCAGCCACTGTCACTCTTTGCGCTGATCGGCGTGCTCGGGATGACAGGGGTTGTGGTGAATAACTCGCTGGTATTGATCAACAGAATCAATGAACTGAGAACTGAAGGCATGACAGTGTTTGAGGCGATAGTCGAAGCCTCTACAAGCCGGTTGAGACCGATTGTGCTGACATCAATGACAACTGTCGTTGGATTGCTTCCCCTAGCTTATGGTATTGGCGGAACCGATGTATACATGGGGCCGATGTCACTCACACTGGGCTATGGCTTATTGTTTTCATTGCCAGTGGTACTTATCGTGATCCCGTGTATGTACCTGACGTTTTTTAGCCGAGAAATTAAGAAGTATGATACAGAGGAAACACAACAAATGAGCGCTGAGTCTACATTTGCGTAAAACCATTATGATATTTATTGCTCATATGT
>LLEN01000159.1_pt1 | contig 14141 bp, 21 predicted proteins | sample 595881 | NCBI WGS metagenome assembly LLEN01 (sample SAMN02919314, study PRJNA255460) | bioreactor metagenome | biome: chemostat; feature: culture 2012_10.3; material: sediment; isolation source: day86 10degC chemostat 2012 inoculated with Wadden Sea sediment taken from... | place: Germany: Bremen ...
TTCCCAGCAGACTTCATAACCGGCGTTGATAGCCAAGATTTCAAAGAAGATACGTTGTACTCTGCCATTGCCCTCACGGAACGGATGGACAATATTAAGTTCACAATAATAATGCGCCATGCGTTTAATGAAGCAGTCAAACGCTAAGCCAGAGAGGTGCTCTTCTTGTTCTAACTCGTTGAATAACCTCTCAGCTTCGCGCTGGATGTTCTCCATGTGGCAAAAACGCGTTTGTCCTTTTGTGATATCAACTTGGCGGATTTTCCCAGCCCAGGTATACAGATCTTGGAATAGGTGCTGATGAATTTTTTTTGCAGGTACAAGAGATTGAACTGATCAAACTCAGGTTCAAAGTGCTCGGCTCGGACTCGGGTAAAATCTCTTTCAGCGAGTTCAAGCTCGTCTTCATCCTTAATAGATAAACGGTTCTTAAGGATGGACGTACCGGGATAGCAATCCGGGTCCTGATTTACACCATATTTATCTCGCATATCGCTGTTTCAATTTGGCAATTTTAACGGATTCAGTTGATCTATCTACTTCACTATCCATTTTTGCTGGCTCAACATCGAAACCTTCCAATTGTAGGCTAGCCCTGTAATTTCGGGCTCGTAGAGCTTTAAAACGCTCACACTTTTGTTTCGTTGTCAGCATAGTTTTCCTTTCTCACTTCTATACCCAGTATTACATCTCCAGACAGAATCGCCAATGCAGCAGTTAGGGGAACCGAGCCCCCTAACCATCACTTACCTGTTAAATGGCTGCGGCTTTAATTGCTTGCTCTAGGTATGCCCCGAATTTATGGCCGTTGTGTTCTAACATCTTAGGGAACATAGATATTGGTGTCATACCAGGGAAGGTATTGATTTCGTTTAGTAAAATCTCATCATCTTCACTTAGAAAGAAATCAATTCGAGACAAATCTTTCAGTTTCATCTGCACAAAGGCCTTACGTGCATAGGTGCGGATCTGCTCAACTTGTTCATCGGTCAAACCAGAGGCTTCAACTGTTGTCGTTGAGTGACTATCTGAACTGTACTTTTCTTCGTAAGTGTAAAACTTATCATCCGGGCAAGATACTTCACCGGGTTTTGTAATCACCAACTCATCACCATACTGATACGCTGCTATCTCTAGCTCACGTGGCTTAATCGCTTTTTCGATCAACACTTGTTCGGAATACGTGAATGCCTTGTTCACCGCATCGGCAAGATCTGCTTTGCTTGCGACATGATAACAACCTACAGATGAGCCTGACAAGCGGCCTTGATAAAGACTTTACCCCATTTTTCTAGTGCAGCCTCGGCCTGAGCATGTGTATCCTCGTTGTTTTCGCTAAGGAACACGTAAGGCGTATTCGGGATATTCAGTGCATCGAACCAGAGCTTTGTCGTGATTTTATTGAAGCAGTTTGTACTGGCCTCTGCACCGCAGCCAAAGTACGGCAGCTTCGCCATATCTAAAAATGACTGAAGATCACCGGTTTCACCCGGATAGCCGTGAACACACGGAATCACATAGTTAATTTGAGTTTTTTTTGGTCGCCGACTTGTAGTGAACGATCAAGGTTTAGCTGACAGTTCGAACCTTCGCTATCAAACCAACCGTTCTCTTTCATCTCGACGCGGGTGTAGGTAATGTCATCAATCTGCTGGAGCTGCTGTTCGATAAAGTTAGCAGAAACGAGAGAAACTTCATGCTCGGCACTTCCGCCGCCGCACAGTAATAAAACATGGATTGAGCTCATTATCATCCCTTGTAGTACAAACTGACAGACATTGTCTTGTCAGCCATCATTTGTCGCAGCTTAACGTCGATGCATACAACCGGCATCTAACGCTCAAGCTATAATTCTGTCTCAATAGTAATAAAAAAAAAGGAAATAGTGCACCTTGCATAGCAACTATCAGTTAAATATTTCAATAATTTGACAAAGATTAACCACAAAAGCCACCGGATCACCCCTTACCCGCAGTTATCCGCCAAAAAGGTCACTTTGAATAGTGAAGATAGCTGCAGCTAATACCTGAGCCGCATAAAAAAAAGAAGAGCCAAAATGCTCTCTTTTTAGTGGACTAGTTTAGCTTGGTCAGCTTTGGTGTTGATGATGATTTAATCTCATTAAGACTTCGGATAAATGGACCATAGTCTTTTACATCGTTTGGTAGTGCCGCTAATGCCTGTTTCGCTTGCTCGCGAGTGTCATAGTGACCATATAACAAGGTATACCAAGGCAGGCCTTGAAGCTCTTTCTTATTCATCCAAACTGGCTGGTTCGAAGGCAGTTTGTTCATATAAGGCCTGAAGCCTCTGTTATGACTTAATGCGAGTACCTGAATAGTATAGCCATCAGATGCGACTTTGGAATATTTGTAAGCTGGCTTCTGTTTTTTTTAGGCGCTTGCTTTTTTAACAACTTTTTCTTGCGGATGTTGAGGCGTTATTTTCACAACCTGTCTTACCGGTTTAGGCTTAACGGCTTCCTCTGTCACAGCGATTAATGTTTTTTTTCAGTTTTCACTTTTTGCATATGCTCTAGTGAGCGAATCTGTTCTGCCGTGTAACTTTCTTCGGATGAAGAGGTTACAATCTGCATGTTTTCATTGTCTGACGCACACCCGGCTAGTACCGTTACTACGGCGAACACGGCGATTTTCTTCATTATAACTCTGCCAAATAAAATCTCTTCTCTCATTTTGCCGTTGCTTTTTACCCCAATCAACCCTTACTTTACGATAGATCAATAACTATCAGTCATTCGTCACATGATTCCGATGTAAAATACCCCATTCTTCCTGCTTCTGGAGCTATAAATGGCCGATCCGCATATTCAAAGTCAACTGGACAGCTGGATAAATTAACAGTCATTCTTTATCGCGGTGCACTTACTGCCTCGGCAGCCATCATGTTGTTAATGGCCTGGGGGGCAAATTTTACAGTTTCTGCAATGGTTGTTGCCGCTCTTATTGCCGCAAGCACTGTACATATCTACGATAAACGTTTTCGGTGGTTAATAGTCGGCAGCGGGATGTTTGCGTCGATTTGGCTGACACTTGGTATCTGGCCACCTCTTGCTCTGGGTGCTGCTTTATTTACCTTCAGTGCTCTAGCAATCAAAGAGTACTTCTGTTTTCGACTCAGAATATTAACACTAACTCCGCTCGCTCTTGCAGGTTTTTGGTTCTGTTTCGTCTTTGGGCAAGAACAAATCAGTATGGCTTTTGGCATTACTGGTGCAATTCTGTTAGCGATTGCTGCAATCGCAAAATGCGAATGCCAATTCATTACGATATCGGTGATAAGAGCCGCTACCAAGTCTAACAATCCCCAGGCGCTGCGGCGGCCATAGGCAAACGCAGCGCCAAGCATTTTTTTTGTGAAAAATCCGCTGAATCAAACAACTTGCCATTGATCACAGCTCACAAACTTTAGTCAGAAACTCCAATCACCATCCGTTAGACTCTGGTGTAACTCTCATTAATGTCGAGTGAAGTTATGGATGGACTGGACAAACTACTCAAGCCGAAATCAATCACTGTAATTGGTGCATCAGACAGCCCCAATCGGGCTGGAAACGTCGTCATAAGAAATCTTCTTTCAAGTAGTTTCCACGGGCCTATAATGCCTGTCACTCCGAAATATGATGCTGTTGCCGGTGTCCTTGCCTACCTACCATTGCCAGCCTGCCTCGCGTCCCTGATTTAGCGATTGTCTGTACCAATGCACACCGCAATGTCGATATCGTCCGCCAACTAGGTGAAAAAGGCGTAAAGGTTGCTATCGTACTTGCCGCTGGCATGAATAGTGATTTTGACGGTAGCGGAGAAACGGAAGAAGCCCGCATGTATGCCGTTGCAAAGCAGCATGGTATGCGCCTTGTTGGTCCCAACAGTATGGGATTAATTCTGCCCTGGCTCAATCTCAATGCATCATTTTCACCTATAGCAGCCAATCGAGCAACATCGCCTTTATTTCGCAATCAGCAGCCGTCTGCACCACAATCCTTGACTGGGCCAAAGACAAGAGTATCGGTTTTTCCACTTTTCTTTCTCTGGGGGATGCATGCGATATTAACTTCGCCGAACTACTCGACTCACTTTGCCGCGACAGTAAAACCGAGGCCATTCTCTTATATGTAGATTCAATTAAAGATGCGCGGCGTTTTATGTCTGCTGCACGAGCAGCTGCCCGTAACCGACGGATCCTGGTTCTCAAGAGCGGACGTACCCGAGCAGGTGCCGCTGCAGCGCACCTGCATACAGGCGGAGATGTCGGTCTCGACGCTGTCTACGATGCCGCAATTCGCCGTTCAGGTATGTTGCGGGTGCACAATACCCATGAACTGTTCGCGGCAGTCGAAACGCTGGCCCATTCGGTTCCTCTACGCGGTGAGCGGCTCGCTATCATCACCAATGGCGGCGGCCCGGCCATTATGGCTGTCGATGCCCTGTCTGATCGCGGAGGAAAACTCGCAGCACTTAGTGAAGAGACGACTGATAAACTCTCTGAAGTGTTACCGGCCTGTTGGTCTCACTCCAACCCTATCGATATCATTGGCGATGCGACATTAATCGCTATGAAAAAGCTATTCGAATTTTGTTAGACAGCGATGACTTCGACGCGCTGCTTATTATGCACTCTCCTTCTGCTATCGCCCCCGGCCATGAAACGGCCAAACGGCTGGCACATGTTCTTCAGTCCCACCCCCGTACCAAGCGCTTCAATATTCTGAGTAACTGGACTGGCGAAAACGAAGCGGCCGTTTCCCGACAAATTTTTACCGAAGCTGGGTTTCCTGCTTATCGAACCCCGGAAAGTGCCGTGTCAGCTTCATGCATTTGGTCGAATACCGTCGAAACCAGAAACAATTGATGGAGACCCCCGTTTCTTTCGGTGAAATTCAAGCCAACCCTCGTCATGTACATGACGTTTTGAACCACTTGTTGGCGCAAGGCATCTCTGAACTAGAAACCCATGAAGTCCGTCCGGTACTTGAAAGCTACGGTTTCAACACGCTACCGACCTGGATAGCGACCGATCCTGCTGAGGCCGCACACATTGCCGAACAGATTGGCTATCCGGTTGCAGTAAAACTACGTTCCCCGGATATCCGCCATAAGTCTGAGGTGCACGGTGTAATGCTGCATTTGCGAACTGCGGCAGAGGTAGCCAATGGTGCTCAGGCTATTTTAGATCGTGTCTCGCTGGACTATCCTAGCGCCCAAATTGACGGCCTATTGGTCCAGCGGATGGCAAAACGTTCAGGCGCACAAGAACTTCGCATCTCCGTACACAATGATTCGATCTTTGGTCCGGTGATCATGATGGGCGAAGACGCTGCCGAATGGGACATTCATAAAGATGCTGCAGTGGCGATTCCACCACTTAATATGGCCCTAGCGCGTTATATGGTGATTAACGCCATCAAGACAGGCAAGATAAAACAACGTAGCCTGCCAGAGCGAATTGATATACCAGCGCTGTGCAAGCTGCTGGTTAAGATTTCTCAGCTAATCATTGATTGCCCTGAAATTATTAGCTTCGATATTCACCCTCTGCTGGCTTCTGGCGATGAGATGACTGTTATTGATGCCTCGATGACCATTAAGCAGTTTGACGGTGACAAGCAGATACGCCTGGCTATACGTCCTTATCCCAAGGAATATGAAGAGCAAGTCACGCTAAAAGATGGCTCGTCTATCCTGCTTCGCCCAATCCTGCCTGAAGATGAACCAAAGCATAAGTCTTTCATTTCTAAAGTGTCAGTCGATGATTTGTACCGCCGATTTTTCTCCGATGTCGGTGAATTAAACCACGAAGCACTAGCGAACCTGACCCAGATTGATTATGACCGGGAAATGGCCTTTGTCGCGACGCGTCAAATCACTCTGGACAACGGTGAAGAGGAAGAGGTGATTATCGGGGTGACTCGAGCCTTGTCAGACCCAGAAAACGAGGAGGCGGAATTTGCAATTCTAGTTCGTTCTGACTTAAAAGGTGTTGGGCTTGGCCGTATATTGATGAACAAGATCATTAGTTACTGCAAACAGCGTGGGCTCCAGCGGATATCGGGAATGACGATGCCATCCAACCGCGGCATGATCATGCTGGCACAAAAAGTCGGCTTTGAAATCGATATTCAGATGGAAGACGGAATCGTGGAGATGCTATTGCCACTGAAGTAGCCTAGTCAATAATCAGCTTGCCTCTAAGAGAATAATGGCGACGACATTGCGCCATTATTCTTTCTCTTCTCTTTATCTATAACCTACGAAGCATTTATTTAAACTGTTTTTTTTCCATAAACTCTCAATGTGCTGGATACACCATGTTTTGGCCTTGCCCATCCGGCTTCGGTTCCAGGCCAGTACCATATCTAACTCATAGACAGGATCGTCACCAATCACTGCCAGCTCACCATTCTTAATGGCTTCTTCAGCGTAACAGGACGACATTGTCGCGATACCCATTCCAGCTTTTAGTGCGACAAACTTGTTGTACATTGAGCTCACGGTCAGTAACGGTTGCTCATCAAGAATATTATGGGTAAGAGGAGGCAGACTCCTAGCGGTATCAGCAACGGCAATACCACGGTATTGTTGCCTGACCAAAGGGTCTAGAGGATTTTCATGCTGATGAATAGGATGATCTGGGTGAGCAACCCAAATAGTATCAAGCTTACCTATTGGCTGAATTTTAACTTCCGGGGGAGCAACGCTAGGTGCGGGTGCAATTAACAGATCGGCTCTGTCTTGCGCAAGGGCCTCCCAGCATCCAGCTAGAATTTCTTCCTGAAAGCGGATGCGAGTCTTGCTCTTTTTTTTGCAAGCCCATCCACCAGCGGCAGCATATGATCTAGCTTAACCAAGCCATCGTACGCTATTGTTATGTCCAGCTCCCAACCATGGGCCAATGCACTGGCATCAGAGATCATTTCATCAGCCGCTGTAAGCAGTAATCGTCCTCTTTCTAACAGCAAGCGACCCGCTTTGGTAAAAGCCGCTTTATGGCCTGAACGGTCAAAAATTACCAGATCCAGATCCTGCTCTAATTTCTGTACCTGATAACTCAAAGAAGAAGGCGCTCGCCCTAGCTCTTCAGAAGCCGCGGCAAAACTTCCCCGACGCTCTATCGCATCCAGCACTAATAGTGCTTCAAAAGACAATAATTTATTCACTTCTTCTCCCAACGGTGAAGCTGACATCCTTTTTTTTAAAGTTGTATCACAGTTCCACATTCTATTCCCATGAAAAAAAAGGGACATTTACCTTGCTATACGCTCGGGTATACATAATAAGAAGTTCTGCTGTTATTTAACGAAGAAAGCAGATATTCAAATTAATGAATATCCACTCAATTATCAAAGTATATTCCCCGATAATTTTCCTACTTAACTGATAATTTAGTCATAGTAATGAATAACAAGCCTTTGTTAGAGCTCATGCTAGATCTCACTCACAAGTTGCTGGCTAAGATTCACATCTCCGACACCGATTTCAATGTCAATTTGATGGCTTCCTGTTCCAGTGAAGGTCAGCTGATCAGACACGATGACTCGCTCTTTAAGCAGATCCCCTTGTTCAAATCCGTGGATTTGAATTTCACCAACACCGACGGCCGCATTCACATGATCATAGTCCGTACTATTCACGCCTACCCAGGCTGAACCGACGCCAATATCTGCTTTTAGCGACTGACTGAAACCATCCACTTCAACATTGCCGACACCGACTTGAATTTGCAGAGCCAGCTCTTTGGGTATACTCACCGTCCATTGCTGGGTAATATCGTCTTCATCAATTTTCAGCTGGAGTACCTGATCAGTGATCTGTTGTGTTAAGACTAAGGCATCAAGATCTGTAGCAACGAAAAACCAACTTGATGAGTTATCCTCAACATCCACTCGATAGGTGACAACATCGCTCTCGACCACCTGAACAGTAAGCATCCCTACCGGAACTTCCAATGCCAGCTTGGTCAACCCCTGCTCACTAACGTCAACACTACCTGAAAAAAGTCCGTGTATCTTTTGCGACTACAATATTGCTTAAAGAGAAAAGCGCGGTAAATACAATAAGTAAGCCAAATCCTTTCTTCATGTCGATTCCTTTAACCTACGATATGATTCTTGTGTAAAGGTAAAGCAGGTAGTGTGCCAAGTATTATATCCAATAACTTCAATAAGTTAGGTTAATCAAACGAATAATCACACCCCTTTAGTGGCTAATTTGACCGCTGCATGGCAAAAATAACCACATATCACTTAAGTTTCATATCATGAGTTCAATCTTTAAACATAAAAGAATAAGCATTTAATTGATCTGCATTAATATTGACAAAAATGTTTTGTTCTAAAGTGACAGCCAAGTGACCGGGAAGGCTAAAATTGATTTTAAATCAAAGATTAAGGATTAATCATTATGGAAAAACCCTCACAATCGCTTTCACAGACCATTTCATATCTCAAACATTGCTCTTCGCAGCTGATGACGAACCAAGCTCTCTCTCCTACCAGTCTCTCGCACAGCGTGTTCATGAAATTGCTTCCATTGAATATCTCGAACTAGAACACGCCGCCAAACAAGTAACTAGCATTCAAAAAGAGCTCTTCCGTGCCATCCTTGCACTAGAAAATGACGATAAAGCTGTTGTCAAAGAAGCGCTATCAGCGGCTATTCACCAAATAAACCGTGAACTTACTGTACCAGCCTCCAAAGCTAATAATAGTATTGACAAAGTCGCCTGTGATCCTGCACTTGCAGGCTAAATCGACTTATGAACAGCGCACATAAAAAGCCCTCTGAGCGAGGGCTTTTTTTTACTAATGTTAAATCAATTTTCAGATAGAAAACCTCGATAATCAGCAGCCTACATCAGCCATTTCCACCAAATAAACACAGCAAGGAAACCAAACAGATAAGTTAACCCTGCCCACGACAGCACTTTCATTGTACGACTCCATTGCAACGCCTTCGGCAAGGCAGTTTTAGCCACCAACCGATAGTTCAGCAACGCAAATACCGGTGTCGTCATAAAAGCCAGCACCATGGCAAAATTAAGCAGCGGCATCAATGCAGAGCTAAAGAATGCAATAATACCCATCGCAGCAGCACTCACAACCACCATCCAAATATTATGGTAACTACGCTGGTCTAGTGGCTTGTTCTGAAGCAATAACTGGGATTCTGCCAAGGCACGGGAATAACCATCTATAACAGTAATGGTGCTACCGAAAATACAGAAGAAGGCGATAGCCGCAATTAGATAGCGAGCCCACTCGCCAATCGTCGAAGCATACAACCCAACTAACTGATGTGAAAACCCAATGCCTGAGCTTTTTAATTCAGTGCCAGTGCCATGTAAGACCAACGCCCCTAGTGCCAAAAAGATAATTGCCAGAACAGCCGTACCGATATAGCCAACATTAAAATCAAACAGTGCCGATTGTGCCGTCACCTTTTGCTCTTTCTGCTGACTCTTGAGCCAAAGTGATGTCAAACAAGAGATCTCTATCGGGGCGGGCATCCAACCCATCATAATCACAATAAAGCCAATAGAAGCGATAGACCATGCTGAAGGTGCCTCGAAGCCAGCCTGCGCCGCACTTTCGTTACCGGTCGCAATAATCACTGCAGACAAAGTAGCAATAACCAATACCGCCATAATGACTTTCGATAACCCATCAAGCGCCTTGTAATGGCCTGCAAACAAGATCACCAGACAGGCAATCGCAACAACGGCAGATAATATCGGCAGAGATAGCGTTACCGGCAAGAAATAACCAAGCAAACTCGCACTAAATAGCAGCAGCGCCGCGGTATTAACAATACCGGAGATCAAGCTTAGTCCAGTGAAGATCCAAAGATAACTCCGTCCCATAGTGTCGTAGCCTTGGATCAAGCTGTTTCCGGTTCCCATCGTATATTGGACGCCGGCTCGGAAAAACGGATATTTGAGTAGATTAACTAATAGGATCAGCGCAGCCAGCTGCCAGCCGTAAATGGCTCCTGCTTTCGTTGAAGCAACAAGGTGTGAACCACCTACCGCCGCTGTCGCCATCATGATCCCAGGGCCTAAAGATTGAATAAGTTGTTTAATGCTACTACCATTTCCGGCAGAAGTTTGAATTGATGCTGTGTCCGACATAATCACATCCTGATGATTTTATAGTTCTAATACTGTGTGTTGCCCTCCAATTTCTCGCAGTTTTAACGTCAATGATCAAGCCTGCCTCTACGTACTATCAGCAACTATCACTACTAGTCATGCTAATAACAGTGGATCATATCTATCGGCAATTGTAATACTTATTGGTTGTCGGGCGTTTACAGTAAAAAAAACAATAAAAAAAATGTGTAATTTTAAACAATACGTTAGGTGATTATTTATCCACGCTTTTTTTTGTTTTCCGGCTTATGCTTAATAGGAAAGTTCAATATACCCAAGCTGATTTTCGAACTAAGGCAGTTTTGATGATTCATGAATGAAACAGAGAATACACAGCCCACGATAGCCATACCCCAAAAACAAATAAGAAGCCGAAGGAAACGACTTTTTCTTTATGGCCTATTCGCGATGCTCTGTGCTCTCATTATTCCGGCGATTATTATTCCGCCATGGTTAGCTTCCAAAGGAATTGAGATTAATGCGATCTCCGGCATAGGTTTCAACCAAGGCCTTGTGATCAATGAAGTGTCTGTCACAATCAATAAAAACGCACTAACTTTTCGAAAGCTTTCCTTGGAACATTTTATAGACAAGGATAGCGCCATCTCCAATTCATCATGGCGACTGTTTTCCCAACACACCGAAGTCCGACTCTCTCCAGATATCTTGAACGTCCTAAAACAGCAAGACTTCAGGCTAGGCAATCTGATACTAACTGACACGGCTTTCAATTTCACAGATCTTTCAGAACCTTATGTATTTAGTGCTCATGCCAGCACTGTTGAAACATCTCTGTTTGATGAACATGACATTGCAGTCACACAGCAAATTAAGAATATCGACCTTGTTTTGACAACACAGCCTGCCGTGGTCATTAGCGGCTTTATCAAATACGGCGCCCTCAACCTACTTATCCCGGGAGACAAAGCGGCTAACCGTTATCCTTTTGACTTTGAAAACGCAAACTTCTCTATCAGCTGGCAGGATGATAGAACACCTCTTTCTATTCATATCGCTACGCTTACCCCCAAATGGACCACCATCACACAGAGTTACATCCAGTCAGGACAAAACATTGCACTGGGGCTTGATCTCAAACAAGCTGAAAACAGTATTAAGCTAACAGCGGATAAACTCTGGCTTGATCAACCCAGTCAGCTACCGAAATTTATTGAAAAGCCGAACAATACAAACCAGGGCCTCCATCTAGGGAGAGCCATTGCCAAGCTCTCCTTGCTTCCTTTACGCAAACTCAAAATTAATGACTTCAACTACGGCGAGCTGATCATTCACTCGCTTTTGGTACTTGAAACACCCCAGAAGCGAAGTAACAAGCCCGATAAAAAAAAGCCCGGCTGAAACTGATCGGAAAAGCACTTGGCCCCAATCCCTATGATATTGATGTATTAGTTGAGCACATCAATGATCAAGATGCCCACTTTTCAGGAACAATCGCGGGGCCGAAAGGTAACAACCTGCAATGCCTGGCCAAACTCCACTTTTCCAGCCCATTACCAACGTCGCTTAACTGCAGTGCTAATTTCCGCCAGACTAAAGAACTAACTGACCGGCTAAAACTCTTTGATATACCAAGTGTAACGCTCAGCGAGCCGTTGGTTGTTAACGCGACTCAGATAGCCGTTAACCAAAATGCTATCAATCAAAAGGCAGTAAACCAAAAGGCAACGACTCCAAATACAGTCAACCCAGACAAAAATACAGCGCGTCTGGTGCCTGCTCAGGGAGACGTAGCAGCAAGGCTTAGCAACATCACCGAGGCTCGCTATCGAATTCAAGTAACATTGCCGCCTCATGTCAAAGTGGCTTTAAATCGGTTTGCATTTCAGCACCCAATGCTTTCAGGCACTCCTGACAATAAAACTGCCATCTCAACACTATCTTTCAAAACGGATGGAACTCTAACCTTTGAAGCCCTATACCAAGATGACAAGTTGGTACTTGAGCTCAGCGAGCCCACTGAAAAAAAATAGCCATAAAAAGCCCCCAGCACGATAGCTTTTTTTTCCTTATTATTTAAGAAGCTACAGTGTGCTATCAACTTAGGTCAACGCCACCCGCCAAGCTCGTTACAATGTAACAGCAAGATGCTTTTTCAGTCCCGAATTGATCGGCTTTTTCCCTCTGCCGATACTGAGCTGAATAAGATTGCTGCCACCAGTGATATTGACCTTAAATGGTCCCCCGAAGAATTGACCATGCAAATTCAAAATACCCAGCTTAACATCGCTCAAGCGGCACTGCCTGTAGCAGAGAAGTTTAATCTCTCTCTTATTCAATCACAGGCCACAGATTTATTGCTGCAAGTAGGAAGTATTGAGCTGTCACAAGTATCAGGTCATGATTCATCACCACAACTGGCATTACAGCTTGCACCTGATGCTGAAATTCTCCTTAGCAGTGATTTTTATGGTGAGAACGTGATTTCAGAAGAGCCAATTTCCGGACAGGTTTCCGAGCAGTCCCGAAAACGGTTTCTGCGTAACAAGAAACAACTTCCTGTGCAGAAATACGATGCCAAGCTAACACTAGCTTTAAAAGGCACAACGCTTATTCAATCAAGTGGGCAGTTGGAAATAAATACCAATACCAGACAAGCCTCAACCTAAAACAGAACAATCAGCGATTGCCTTCTTTTAGCAGCCAAGGAAATGTTGCACTAAAGCCTGAAACATTCAACATATCTGGAAACTTAAACAACGCAGCAAAAGCACGACTAATGCAGTTTTCGGTGAATTCTGATTTGGAGCGAGAGCAAACCCAAATAAAGTTACACCGTAATGATATTTACTTTAATCCAAAACGTAGTTTAAAAAAAACACTATTTGCCCAACCTGCCTATCAAGTACGATCTTAACAGCGGAAAGGTTAGTTTTGATGCTGATCTGCTGCTTAACAAAGGAAAGCTGACTGGTGATTTTGCTGTCTTTACCAACAGCTTAGGCGGATATATACACGGCTTTCATTTTGCCGATCTCAATACCTCTTTTACAGCAGCTATCACCCCTGAAGGGATCCGTTCAAAATATCCAATCAGTCTACATGCTGGCCTGCTGCATGCCGGAGTGTTGCTCGAAAACATTTTTGCTCTGGTTGAATTCGATACCGAAAATAATCGCTATGATCTTCACCGCGCCAGCGCTTATCTATTAGGTGGCTCTATCAGTACCCATGGGTAACCAGCTCATCGCTGACCAACATTCCCATATCCCTATCCTTGTCCATCGCCTGGATCTGGAAAAGCTTATGCAAGCCATTGAGCCTAATGATGTTGAACTTACAGGCACGCTAGATGGCAGCTTCCCCATGTCGGTTCAAGACGGCCTGCCCGCCATTCAGGGCGGTAAACTTCACTCCCGCTACCCGGGAGGCGTGCTCCGGTACAGGAGGGATCAACCATCGACAGAAATGTCGAAGCTGCCGGTGAAAATAGCCTGTTAGTGATTAGCAAGATTCTCAAAAATTATAAATACGACTCGCTGGCCGTTGATATAGACTATTCTAAAGAAGGACAATTAAACGCTAGTTCGCGGTTTAAAGGCTACAATCCTGATTTTCAAAATGGACGGCCGGTATATATAAACCTGAACATTGAAGACGATATTCCAGCACTAATAAAGACGTTGAATGCGATAAATTCATCAAAGCTGGAAGGTCAATTTTTAAAGCAGCTTGGTTTAGATGAGTAGCATTATTGCGCTTTTGTTTAACATGACAGCTAAGAATGGTCGTAGCTCATGGATATTCAGCTAAAACTTTTCAGCATACTCACAATCCTTGCACTCGTTGCAATGTTTGGGATGATCGGTATTTCCGGCTGCACACCCACCGTGCAGGTCACAGCATCTGACAAACCCATAGAAGTAAATCTCAACGTAAAGATTGAACATGAGATCCGAATAAAAGTTGATAAGGAAATTGATGACTTGTTCAGCGATGACGATGTATTCTGATAC
>LLEN01000160.1_pt1 | contig 14112 bp, 12 predicted proteins | sample 595881 | NCBI WGS metagenome assembly LLEN01 (sample SAMN02919314, study PRJNA255460) | bioreactor metagenome | biome: chemostat; feature: culture 2012_10.3; material: sediment; isolation source: day86 10degC chemostat 2012 inoculated with Wadden Sea sediment taken from... | place: Germany: Bremen ...
AAATCGCTACCACTTTAAGCAGCTTGTTGAGCAAGCTTTGCTAAAAGCCCAGAGCGAGCAATATTTACTTGCTGTGTTGTTTATTGATTTGGATAATTTTAAACGCATCAATGACACATTGGGGCATGCTGTCGGTGATTTATTACTAAAAGCTGTCGGTCAACGCCTGCTCGGGACTTTACGTTTGTCTGACGAGGCTGAAAGAGCTTCATTGGGTGATCTGATTATTGCCCGATTGGGAGGCGATGAATTTACCATTTTGCTTCCTCACCTATGTAATACGGATACACCTTCCCTTGTTGCAAAACGGCTGCTCGAGTCACTGACCGAACCTTTTCAGTTATCCGGTTACAGCATTTCTATTAGTTGCAGTATTGGTATATCAGTCTTTCCTGATGATGGTAATGATCTAGAGAGCTTGTTCAAGTTCGCAGATACAGCCATGTATAAAGCTAAACATAACGGCAAAGGGTGCTATCAATTTTATAATGTTTCGATGGGCATGGGGGATCTCAATCGCCTCGTAATAGAACAGTCCTTACACAGCGCACTTGCTAATGATGAGCTACAGCTCGTTTATCAACCACAGTTGAATTTGAGTGCAGATACGATAGTTGGTAGCGAAGCTTTGTTGCGTTGGCATCATCCCGTTTTGGGAAATATACCTCCAGACACATTCATCCCTATAGCTGAACAAGCAGGATTGATCATCCCAATTGGCGAATGGGTGCTACGGACAGCCTGTAAGCAGGCAAAAAAAAGTGGCAGGAAATGGGGCATCCGTCTCTGCGTATCTCCGTTAACCTTTCAGCAAGGCAATTTGCGCAAAGTGATATAGCAAAAGTGACAGCGGATATTCTGCAGGAAACCAAACTGGCACCGCATTGTCTGGAGCTGGAAATCACTGAAAGTATGTTGATTAGTAATATTGAACATGCGATTCAATGTATGGCAAAAATCAAAGGAATGGGAATCGGTCTGGCTATTGATGATTTTGGTACTGGTTACTCAAGTCTAAGTTATCTTAAGCGTTTTCCCATTGATCGGCTTAAAATTGATCGTGACTTTATTATAGACATTCCCAATGATGCTGAAGACACAGCCATTGTGATTGCCATCATTGCCATGGGTCACAGTTTAGGACTTGAAGTGATTGCCGAAGGGGTTGAGACCAAAGCACAGATGGAATTTTTAGCCAAAAATTGTTGCGATGAGATACAGGGGTACTATTTTAGCCGCCCATTGCAGCCCGATGAGTTGACTAAGATACTGACCAAAGAAGAAGCTATTCTACCCTCGATATACCAAATTGACTAATCGTCAGATCTAGTTCGTAAGATCGTTGACCTGTTTGGTCGTATCTTCTTAGCAATGTTTCAGGATTATCTTCTATGTTTTCTATATAGCCTACGATTAATAACCCGTTGTAGCTATGAAATCGCTCGATTGGCGGCGACTTTTCGAAGGAGAACTCCATGGGATATAAGCATGTGCTGTTGGCACTGAATTTGGATGAAAATGCCGAGTATTTGGTGCTTAAGGCGGCAGAGCTGGCCCGCATCCACCATGCACTGTTCAGCGTGATCCATATTGACCCTGATTTAGGTCACCTAGAGCAAGGCGTCAGGGAGTTTGATGCTGTCAATATTGACGACAGCGAGCATTACGAATCTGTCGCAGAGATGAAACGGCTGCTCAAAGGGACCAATTACCCGCTGTATAAACATTTGTTCTATACCGGCTATATTGAGGATCAGATGGCAAATGCAATAAAGCAGTATGATGTCGATTTATTGGTTTTGGGCCACCATCAGTCCAATATCTTTCGTCAGTTTATGCTATCACTTAGCGAACCTTTGGTTAGGCAAATGCCCTGCGATATTCAGTTGCTGAAATTGAAATAGTCTCGGAACAAAATGTCTAGTCGATTGAAAAAAAATACAATCTGCTGACACTAAGCTTGACTGTTGTATTGAACTTGATATTATCGATTTCGTCAAAATATGACGAATCGTCACTTTTATCGGATGTATAAATAACATTTATGTTAGTATTGAAATATTTCGATGATTTGCTACAAACGGTTTACGATAGATGTTTGATTTAAGTCGCAATAAAATGGGTAGGGAGCATTCGTTGCCAACGAAAATAAAGTTGACTAAGAAGCAACAAGCCATTGCAGATAGAGAAGTCGAGTTAGTTCAATTGGCTAAAACAATTGTAGAAGAGCAAGGCTTTACTAATTTAACTATGGACCGGCTTACTGCTTTGAGTGCCTATTCGAAGGGGACAATCTACAACCATTTTTGTAGTAAGGAAGACGTGATCATTGCACTTTGTATAGATGGAATCAAAAAAAAGAAGCAAAGATGCTATTTCGAGGTATGAGCTTTCAGGGGAGTACCAGAGAAAAAAAATGGTTGCAATGCACGTTGCCTATCGAACATTTGTACTTCAAGAACCGGAACTAACAGCATGTGTTCTGCTTGCTAATTCGCCCTGGATAATTGAAAAAGCGTCAGTGGAGCGAGTTAAAATTTTAAAACAATTTGAAGAGCAAGTGACTAGCTTAGTTAGCAAAATTGTGACCGAAGCCGTACATAAGGGAGAGCTGATTCTTACTTCGGAGTATACCGTAGAATCGATAGTCTTTTCTAACTGGTCAATGGCATTTGGTTATAATGCTTTAGCAACCAATACAGTACAAAAACAGCCTGTTGAGCAACATAATGCATCGTTTGCATTATTAGGAAATATTAACATGTTGTTTGATGGCTTGAAGTGGCTGCCTCTTTCAACTGAACATGATTATAAAAAAAAGTGTGGCAGAAAGTTGAACAAGAACTATTTTATGAAGAAATTCGTCGCTTAGTGTAATTGTTCAATAAATGGTGTGAATTACGATACTATCGAAGTAATTGTAAGGTTAGCCATTGGTGACGATTCGTTATAAAGGTCTGGATTTAAAGTAATTCAGCGATAGATCTATCTAGCATTGTTATTTTGATTGTTAATTACCAGCAGATGCTGGTTTTTTTCTCAATCATTTATGACGATTCGTCACAAATGGAGTTTCGATGAAACAGATAAATATCCAGCATGATAAAATCCATCCATTTTTAGAATGGCCTATCATGCGAACAAAAGTAGTACTTTTCTTTACCTTATTGTTAGTGCTTATAGCTACGATTGGGGCTAAAAACCTTTACTTTAAAGGTGATTACCAAATTTTCTTTGATGGTACGAACAAACAGCTGCAAGCTTTTGATGAGATACAAAATACATTTAACAAAGCTGATAATATTGCGATTGTAGTTGCACCAAAAGACGGTAACATCTTCAGGAAAGAGAATCTTACTTTAATTCAAGAAATGACCAAAGATGCTTGGCAAACGCCATATTCTAGTCGGGTTGACTCACTTGCCAATTATCAACACACTGAAGCTATTGGTGATGATTTGTTGGTTGAAGACTTGCTCTACCAAGATACGCCACTAACTCTGGCACAGATAGATAAAGTAAAAGGTATAGCATTATCTGAACCAGTTATTAAGCATTCAGTTATCTCTGAAAAAGGTGATGTGTCAGTTATCAATATCACTTTACAACTACCCGATATTGACGAAACTGCCGAAGTTTTAGAGGTAATTGAACATGTCGGCAGTCTAGTAGAAAAATACCAGCTTCGTTATCCAGATGTGATATTCCATCAAGCTGGTATTGTTGCAATGGACTATGCATTTATACTATCAGCCCAACAAGACAGTGAAACGTTAGTACCGTTAATGTTACTTGTGATTCTGGTATTTCTTACTGTTATGCTGCGTTCTTTTTTTTAAGTGTAATTGCAACTCTCTTTGTCATTATATTCACTGTTGTATCAACAATGGGTATATCTGGCTGGTTCGGAATGTTTATAAGTACAGCGACAGTTAACATTCCTACTTTGGTTATGACACTCGCTGTTGCTGATTGCGTACACATTATTGCAATGATGCGGAAAATGATGCAAGAAGGGAAAACGAAAGCGGATGCCTTGACACACAGTATTTCCGTAAATTATATGCCAATTTTAATTACCTCAGTAACAACAGCTGTCGGATTTTTGATGATGAATATGTCTGACTCTCCTGCCCTACGCGACTTGGGGAATTTGGCTGCTCTTGGCGTAATTATCGCTTGCATCTTGTCTATAACGCTGCTGCCCGCACTATTAATGATATTACCGATAAGGATTAAAACTATATCTAGTGAGCAATCATTAACAATCATGGATTTGCTTGCTGAATTTGTTATACGTCAACGAAAAGTATTGTTACCGTTCTCTATTATTGTTATTTCGGTAGCTGGCATATTAACGACAAAAAAAATGTCATCAATGATGATTCTGTGAAATATTTTTCAACCAATAGCCCGTTCCGTCAGGCTGCTGATTTTATGGAAGAACGCATTAGCGGTATGACTAATATTAGTGTTGCAATCAAATCAAATGAGCCTCAAGGAATTGCAGAACCTGCGTTTATGCAAGTTCTCGGCGAGTTTACAGATTGGCTTAGAACACAACCTGAGATGGATCATGTATCAACATTGTCAGATGTATATAAACGTTTAAACAAAAAATATGCACGGAGACAATGAACAATATTATGCATTGCCATCGAATAGAGAGCTGGCGTCGCAATATTTACTTCTTTATGAAATGTCACTTCCTTATGGTTTAGATTTGAGTAATCAGGTTAATATTGATAAATCATCAGTTCGATTGATATTAACCATCGATAACCTCGGAAGTAAAGAACTGGTTGACCTTGAAAATCGGATATATTCATGGTTTGAAACAAATGGTTCGCAATATGAAATATTAGCATCTAGTCCATCCTTGATGTTTGCTCATATTGGCGAAACCAATATGACGAGTATGATGAAATCATTACCAATATCACTAGTAATGATATCGATATTGATGATCTTCGCGCTACGCTCTCTAAAACTTGGCTTGATTAGTCTTGTGCCAAATATGGCTCCTGCAATAATAGGTTTTGGAATATGGGGGGTTATTTCTGGAGAAATAAACCTAGGTCTATCAGTTGTGGTAACCCTGACTCTTGGTATTGTTGTCGATGATGCTGTCCACTTTCTGAGTAAATACAAGCATGCTCGTAATTCTGGGATGAATGCTGAACAAGCAGTAAGGTATGCCTTTCATACTGTAGGTCAAGCGTTGTGGATAACAACAGTTGTTTTGGGAGCCGGTTTCTTTGTACTAGCTTCATCAGATTTCCGTCTTAATTCTGATATGGGTCAACTGAGTGCGATTATAATTTTCATTGCGCTTATTGTTGATTTTTTTTATTTTTACCGACATTGTTGATCTTTTTTTTGATAGAAAAGATAATAAAGGCATTAGTGATACTAATAACGTTAATCTGGAATCTATTAGGAATTAATTTGTAGCCTCTGACGTATTATAATGGCAGAGGCCAAAGGGCTAAACTATGATAAACAAAAAAAATTAATAACAATTTGTATGACGATTGGCTTGCTATTCTCACCAATTACAATGGCCGATGACAATAGAGGTTTAGAGATCGCAAAACACCGTAAAGCGAAAGATAAGGCTGGGGTGATTCAGTTTCTTCCATGGAAATGGTTCTGAAAAACTCTCAAGGGGAACAGAGCACTCGAGTATTAAGGATGAGTGCGTTGGAGGTTGATAATGATGGTGATAAAGGGATAACCATTTTTGACCAGCCTTTAGATGTAAAAGGAACAGCATTATTAAGCCATTCACATGCCATAGAGCCTGATGATCAATGGCTTTACTTACCAGCATTAAAGCGAGTAAAACGAATATCATCAAGAAACAAATCGGGTCCTTTTATGGGGAGTGAATTCGCTTATGAAGATTTGAACTCATTTGAAATTGAGAAGTTTACTTTTAAATACATAAAGGATGAACTTATTGACGGGGAATCGACATTTGTTGTAGAGCAAATCCCATTAGACAAGAACTCCGGTTATACAAGGCAAATTGCATGGATAGAAAAGAAACGTTATATACCATTGAAAGTTGAGTTCTACGATAGAAAAGACAGCTTATTGAAAACACTGACATTCAGTGATTACAAACAGTATGATGAAAAATTCTGGCGAGCACTTTCTATGAATATGGTGAATCACCAAACTGCGAAAAGTACTTTGCTAAAAACGAACAAGTTAGCATTTAATATTGGTTTGACCGACAGTGATTTTAACCAGAATATTCTGAAAAGAGTTCGATAAAAGAAAGGAACAGCGGTATGAAGCCATGGATTGTTGGCCTGGGTATAGGAATGGTTTGTTTTAATAGTTTGGCGTTTGAATTTAACGGCCAAGTTAATTTGGAGCATCGGCATTTTTTTTGAAGATGGCCAGCAAGGACAAGAAAAGGGGCAAAGCTCAATAGTCCTGCAGCCAGAGTTTTACTGGAGGTTTCATGGTGGAAATACCTCTGTGACATTTGTTCCCTTTGGACGTCTAGATAGTATGGATGACCAGCGTTCTCATTTTGATATTAGAGAGTTACTGTTATTAAGTGTGATAGAAGATTATGAGATTAGAGCAGGAATCGGAAAGGTTTTCTGGGGGGTAACTGAATCTATTCACCTCGTAGATGTTATCAATCAGACAGATGCTGTCGAATCTCTGGATGGAGAAGATAAGCTTGGTCAACCAATGCTACATATTACATCGGTCAAAAACTGGGGTGTCTTAGATGCGTTTCTTCTTCCCTATTTTAGGGAACGAACATTTGCCGGAAAGGATGGACGTTTGAGACCAGATCCCTCGGTTTCAACCAGCGCAGAATATGAATCCTCAAAAGAAGAGAAACATGTCGATGTATCATTAAGGTACAGTAAGATGCTAGGTGATTGGGATCTCGGGTTAAGCTATTTCGTTGGTACAAACCGGGATCCTTATCTACAGTCTCAGGATAATGCCCTTATTCCGTTTTATGCCCAGATGGATCAGTTTGGACTTGATGTGCAGGGAATTGTCGGTGATTGGCTATGGAAGCTTGAAAGTATCTACCGAAATAGTCTAGATGAGCAGGTTTCTGTCGTTTCCGGGTTTGAATATACCTATGTAGGTTTGCTTGATACGCAGTGGGATCTAGGGATTATTTCAGAATATTTATACGATTCTCGAGGTGAAAATTTACAGTCACCTTATCAAAATGATTTGTTTGCCGGAGCACGTGTTACACTTAATGATGCAGAAGGAACAGAGGTTTTATTAGGAGTCACCCAAGATTTGGATGATACCGATGTATATTCTGGGAAATTAGAAGCATCAAGTCGTATTAATAACCAACTAAAATGGCGAATTGATGCCTGGATATTTGACAATAGTACTCCTGACGACTTTATTGAGTTCTCAATAGATTATTACTTTTAATGGGAGCTGATGAGCACTAAGACCATAAAGTATATCAATAAGAAAGCTGTCTAGCTTTTCCTCGTGAATATTTGATGTAAGAGCATTAGTGATAATTATCTGTTTAAAATCATATAGTTTATACGATTATAAGACACTGGCAATTGTTCTGACTGTCAGCAAAGGCTTCGTTTTGGGGGGGGGTATGTTACATTGATAATTTTGATAAATATTCTAACTATCAAAAAGTCATTAGTCAGACAACGAAAATCAATCACTTGATTTTATAATGATATTTCTATGTTTAGTCTAAACGGAAATAAACAACCCCAAAAAAAATAGAATGTTAAATATGTTATTAGTTCCTATGTCTTGGGAGTTTGCAGTATCTATTATTGCAAAATTAAACCATAATTCAATTAGGTGTTAAGAGTGTCGCAATATATTGATGCTGTGAATGTTTTTCGTTGATCTATAATGAATATACTATATTTTAGTTTATTGAGTATATAGCATGTAGCGAATCAAATTGAATAACAGTATGCCCAAAGATTGCTAATAAATACAAATTGAGTGCTGTAAGGGTAATTATTGATAATCAAAGCATTAACCTACACTAAGTCTTGCTGATTTAAGTGCTTTATATGGAAAGAGCAGTTATCAATCAATATTAAGAGAAGTATGGCGATGAAATTACAACGTTTATTTGGCTTGTTGTATATGTTAGCGGGAGTAGCTAAAGCATTTCCAAGTATAGAGGATGTAAACGAGGTTTTGTATAAAGCTAGTATAGCAAATCAAAATACTGTTTATGGAGAACTGAGCATCTGGTTATCAGAACAATCAGAATGGATTACAGTATTCGTTGCAATCGTCCTTTTTATCTCTGGTCTTGTTCTTTTTGTAAATAAAGGACCTATAAAGAGTGTTATATATGCACAACTAGTCATGCTCGTTGGCTTCATGGTGCTATTGCACAATTCCCACCCTCAGGTGATCCTTCTCGACAGTATATTTATCATTGCTGCAATATTGATGCTTCGTGAACATAATAAAGTTAGATGTGTAGATCCCTCTAACCTGTCAAGCAAAGACTATGAGAATCGCATTCAATCTGAAATGATTGAATTAGACCAATTTAATGATGAGTACGATGTTGTTGTTGTGGGTGGAGGTGTCTCTGGTTTAACTGCAGCTTTTGAGCTTCAAGATAAAAATGTTCTTTGCCTCGAAAAGTCGTCAGTATTTGGAGGTAATGCTCGTTATTGTGAGCAAGATGGGCTTAAACACCCTACAGCAGGAGTTTGCTTCCAGTGTCCAGTTCCTGGCTCAGGAATAGATGTTCTATTAGAAAAACTCGGCCTGAAAAATAAATGGAAAGACACGACGAAGGATACAATCGTATTTTTTTTGATACTCGATTACTAATGTCTTGTATTGGTGAGGTGAGTATAGCTATGTTGCGGCATCCAAGTGCATTGGTAAAACCGGCTACATGGAAATTGGCACTAATTTTAATATTTAACTGGGTCACAGGAAAGCGTTTTGTAGTGGCACCGAGGCCACTTGGTGATCCGATATTTGCTGACTTGTATGATTTTCTGGATCAATTTTCTCCAGAAAATGGGAAATTCCCTTCTATGCCCTGGGGTGAAGAGTGCGGCTGGAGTCGTACAGAGATGGAATGTCTCGATGAAATATCACTTTATAGCTATTTGTTTGAACCAGAAAAACTCGGTCATATCCCAGCGCACCTTAAACCACGTAAGTCATTTGGTAAATTAGTAGAAAGTGCGGTTGATATGACACTTAGGATTGAGTGCTTGGCTGTACGAGATGTTTCAGCTTATGTTGGACTTCACTTTTTGCTAGGATATTTACGTGGTGTTTTAGTAACTCTACCTGGTGGCACGGGAGGTATTTCTCATGCCATATTTGCTAATCTTGAAAAAAAATCAAATATAGATTTTGCAACTAGGATCAATGTTAACTCTATTGCCATAAACGATGATTACTCTTGTGTTGAATTTACCCAGGGAAGTAATAATTATATTGTTCGAGCCAAGAGTATAATTTGGGCTGCACCAAAACATGCAATTGGTGACATAATTAATGACCTACCAGAGAAACAACTAACGGCCATATCAGAAATTGCTCACTATGATTATTGTTTAGCAAATGTCTATCTGGATCGTTCGGTTATGTCTCAATTTTTCGGCGGGTATGTAATAGAGCCGTATAATAAAGGTAATCAACTAGAGTGGTGTAAAGTTGGTGTAACTTAGTACCTCATTGGATGGATGACAATTATGATGAGGATTTTGGCATATTATCGATGCTAAAACCCATTCCCCTAAAGGAAGACCAGGGAAAGTTATCTGAGGTGACGTTTGAAAATATTCAATCTCAGGCCTATCAGGAAATCGTTGAATTACTTTCTGCATTAAAGATTGATAGAAAACATGTTCAAGATATAAAGTTATGGAGTTGGGAGAAGGGGATTATTGTTTCATCAAAAGGTCAAATTAAAAATGATTTATTTAGGGTAGCATCAAAGCAACATAGAAACATATTTTTTTCGCCAATCACGACAGTATAGGGCTTGGAAATATTGAAAGTGCTATTGGGGCTGGAGTCAGTGCTGGAAATCACGTCCGAACTTATCTAAAAGATATAGAAGATATTATTTCTATAACTCCATAATACTGGTTGATCTAATGATTAAGCATCAATTAATTGTTGATGCCAAATTCCTATGAATATTGTATTTGTTTACAATAAATAGTACGACATTAATGTCGACATGTACTGAATGTTGGTGGTTTCTAATGTGATGAAATGTAAATGACATAGCTTACTCAGAAAAGTGTTCCGAATAATAAAGATTTCTTTATTGTTTATTTAATAAATCGATAGTTTGCATACTTAAATTTAATGCGGAGGGATGACGTGTGGGTATGACTTTAGGTGTTGTAGTTGTCACTAGAAATAACCTTTTTTTTGAAACTGTTCTAAAAATGCTCAATGATATCAGTGGGTATGTGTTTGATAATGTTGATGTTCAATCAGAGTTAGTCGGGTGCTTGAAAAAAAAAGACTAGCGTAAATGATCCACTCTATTGGGAGACAAAGGCTAAGGCGATTGACTTTCTCAGTGGAAGAAAAGAATCAATAGAGATATCACTAATTCAGACAAGTAGTATAGAGAGTGCAGCTGACAAAATAATAAATGAATACTCACATCTTGAAAATGTAAATTTCCAAGTAGGAATGGTTTATTTTGACCATTCAAGTGTTGGAAATGTTAGTGACTCAATTGATTCGATTGATGACCAACTCTTAAGATTTTATAAAGCTATGAATAAATCAAATATTCCTTCTTTTTATTCGCCATTTTCAACAGTTACTTTTATCAAGAATATTCGACAAAAAAAATATCTTATCGTTCACAGCAGTACCACGAGATAGTCCTTTCAGAAGATCCTTCTGTCTTACAAACGGAGTTACTACTTTTGTGGATGGACTTTTTTTGAGATGAACTATGTGAATAGAAGGGTTAAACCAAGAGGAGATGTAATCCACCAGAATTCTTTAGGAGAGCAACTTCTAGCATTTCTCGGAAAATACTCGAATAAGGACTGGTTAGGAAGCTACTATACTGGATCCATTGTTTCAAATTTAATTGGTTATATTGATAAAGAAGCACCAAACTATGGTGGCACTATACTCCGCGGACCGAATGAACATGCTTTAGCCTGCGGAGCTTTAGCTAATTGGCAATTATACGGAAAGCCATTTTTAACGATTGTTACAAGTGGATGATAGATGAATTCAAGGGTACGCTGACAAACCTGAAAGAGTCTGCTGCCCAAGGGTTTATTATTGTAGCCGAGAACAATGCGAATCAATGGTATGGTTTTCAGGGCACAATTACACCAACAGAAGATACGCGTAAAGTCCTGGACGCAAGGTCTATTCCTCATGTTTATATGCATGATGTGGATAATCTGGAGAAAGATCTGGAGAAAGCATTCGAGTACTTCCACTTGGGTAATGGCCCTGTTGTGCTGCTCGTGACTCAGAAGATACTGGAAGCCGTTAATCCGCTCGGTCATTTGGTGTGCAACAATCATGATTTTGTGTCGCCCGAACCAGCAATAACGTTACCGGCCGCCACTAAAGTTGCTCTCGAACAGGCACTTTCGTTGCTGAATAATGGTCCTGAAAAAAAGTGGTATGGCAACTGGGCCCATTGGATGATGAAGAGCTAGATCTTGTTCAAAATATTGCAGAACGAGCTGGTATTTCTCTTGTAGATTCACTTGCTTATCCTGGTTCAGCACGTAAATATATTAATGGAAAACGTAATATAAACTATCTAGTACACTATCAATATATGGCTTTACTCCCCGTGTTTATAGTTACCTTTATACTAATAATCAACTCAACCCCAAAACTAGCCAGTGCCTATTTTTTTTATTAAGAGCCGTATTGCTCAAATATCTTCACCGTTTACTGAAGGTCGGTTGAGTCGCAGGATCAATGTCGCGCAGTTGACACATAATCCAGAGCATATGGCACCGTTTACAGATATACCACTGTTGATGGATTGTAAGTATTTTCTAAAACATATCAGTAAAAACCTAAATGTTTCTGATGAACTTCGAAAAAAAAGCGTTTGTCTTTGATGATGGCTTATTATGATAGCCAGTCAGATATTGTTAGTAAGATCCCTAGTATCCCTATGTCCCCCAATTATTTTTTTTCTCAGAACTTAACAAGGTGGTTGAGAAACTTATTGTTACCAAAGGTTATGACTATACAGGGATATACGATGTGGGGCGCTGTGGGATATCTGCCATTAGGAATGTGAGTCGTACACGGAGAGGTTTTTCCGGTTGGTACGGCAGAGCTCTGATGGGAGACGCATTGCTTTCTAGTATATTTCTAGCTCACACAAGCCCAACTAACATAATTGCATTTGTTGGAGACGGGGCAAAAGGTATTGTACCGGATGTCTTACCATCCTTTATTGAGAATCTTCTTAGGTATCCTGAGAACCTAAATAAAAACATTACAGTGATGTTCTTTTGTAACGGCGGTCTATCCGTCATAAACACTTATCAAGAAAGAATTCTTTTTAACCGTACCTCTAAACAAATGCGGCTTGTTAATCTGCACCAGGATGACTGGGAAGATACGATAAACAAGTTCAACGTTGTTGCTAAGACAATCACAGATTTTAATTCTGAAGAGATTGAACAACTTCTTACGAAACCTCGTCAACTAAATCTATTCTCTGTGGTAGTGAATCACAATAATGAAGGTGACGGTATTACGCTAGCAACGGCTAAAGGTTGGCAACGCGATCCCGTTTTAACTCAGGACGTTCGTCAGTTCACTGCTCTTACCGAACATAATCAAATAGCCACGGAAAACTAAATCATGAAATTTGGATTTATTGCTCATCCTACTTCCCCTGATCTAAAACGTTACGTCAAGATGCTTGATCTTCTTGATCGGACCTCAACAGATCTTAATAACGGTTATGATCGGACTATATGGGACAAGAAGAACTTAATACCTTTTATGGACTTTTCACGTATACGCTCGGCAACAGGTGCAGAGTGTGATGGGATTGTACGATATATGCCGTTGACTGCTGAAGAGATGCTGGGTTCAGCGCGAGAGGTACAACAGCGTATCAATCAAGGCATTCTCGATCTGAAAGAAGAAGGGGTAGAGTTGGTGGGCCTTGGCGGGTTCACTTCCATTATTGGAAAGCGAGGCGTACAAACGGCGGAAACATCTCCCGTCCCAGTTACAAGTGGTAACTCATTGACTACTTATGCGGGTTACAAAGCGCTCGAACAAATATTTCAATGGCTTAATATTTCACCTTCAAATGAGCCTGTATGCATTGTCGGTTATCCAGCTCAATATGTTTATCGCTCAGCAAGCTTCTATTGAGCCGAGGATTTAAACTCGACCTACTTCATAGAAGTGCTTCTACACCCAAAGAGCAGTTATTGAAATTGTTGCCTAGTGAATATCATGATCAAGTTCGGCTAACATCTGATATTGAAACGTGCTATTCACGCAATCGCTTGTATGCAGGTGCCACCTCATCTGGAGGGATTGTTGATCCAGACAAATTACAACCGGGTTCAATTTTTGTTGATATTGCTCTGCCTCGGGATGTGGACGCAGAAAAGCGTCCTGAAAGACAAGATATATTAGTCATTGATGGTGGTTGCTTGTCCGCATCTAGTGACGTTAAGTTTGGTGGGGAATCTCTTAACATGGCCATTAAGCAGCAGCTTAATGGCTGCCTAGCCGAAACAATGATCCTAGCATTGGAAAACAGGGCAGAAACATTTTCGATCGGCCGTAATTTGGACCCTGAGAAAGTACTCGAGATTGGTGAAATAGCAGAAAAGCATGGTTTTTATGCGTATCCCTTGTCATCTTACGGTGAGCGTATTGAGAAAAAAAACACATAATTAAACTCAGTCGATATTACAACAGCAGTTCACGTGGATCAGATAATCAATCAGCGCTTAATTACATAAATGAGCTTATTGAGAGTAAACCTTCTCGTGCAGATACACTTGATCGTTACAGTAGCTACATCAACCCTATGATGGTTGATTTTCTTAAGTTACAGCATAGCGATCATGTTTTCGTCAATGGAGA
>LLEN01000161.1_pt1 | contig 14029 bp, 17 predicted proteins | sample 595881 | NCBI WGS metagenome assembly LLEN01 (sample SAMN02919314, study PRJNA255460) | bioreactor metagenome | biome: chemostat; feature: culture 2012_10.3; material: sediment; isolation source: day86 10degC chemostat 2012 inoculated with Wadden Sea sediment taken from... | place: Germany: Bremen ...
GTACGAATTTATTTTGTTCTTTGAGAAGGGCAAGAGGAAGCTTAACAATCTTGGTATCCCTGATGTTTTAGCAGAGAAGCGCGTATACCGAGGTTATCCGACAGAGAAACCTGTCGCTTTGATTGAAACACTGATTGAGCAAAGTAGTTCAGAGGGCGATATTGTCGTTGACCCATTTTTTTTGGTTCTGGTTCGACGATGGTAGCGGCCAGTAACTTGAACCGCGTGCCTTATGGTAGTGATATTTCTGATCATGCCCACGAATATTTGATGCAGCGTTTGGGTACATCTTATGAAAGTTGTTCGCCGTCTAATTATCAAGCTGAAGCTCGGTCTTGATTAGATGCAGTACGGCCAGATCATGTCCGACAGCAAAGGTTAAGTTCCAGACATTTGTTAATTTGTGGATGGGGGTCGGGGCTTGCTCTTCAAGCCCCGTTAACACCTTCTCCGCATCAATTAACGGAAAACCGTCTATAGAGCACACATCCAGTTCTTCAGACCATGTGTTTAGGGCTGCTTTTTCATTACTGGCTTCTACCTGCGACATGTAAGTCGCACCATCGTATTCCAGAATCAGAGTGTAGACAGACATAGATAGCTCTTGGATTATGGGCTGCAAGCCCTTTAAGGACAGAAATTGCAGCCACAGATTTCAATCGTCTTTAACCATAGACTGGGTGTACCAGCATGTTAAGTCCTTATCTGTGTTAACGAGGTTCACGACAATTTCGCCATGGAGTCTCCAGCCTGTTCGAGAAGAAAGTTTATTTTATTTTCAAACTCAAACTCGTGCTTATCGCAGACTATTTTGTACTTCATACTTTTCCTCCGGCTGGCCTGACGTGAAATCAATAAGCAAGCTGAATTTGAGATTACAGCGTAGCTGATTAGGATCCCAAGCCGATGTTCATGACAAGAATCAAACGATTGACACCTTAAATAATAGTTAGAAATAGATTAGCTGTGTCTTCAATCCGAATGTTTACGCTGTTTGTAAGGTTAAGTTGTTCATCCAACGGCGTTGTAGGTAGCGGTGGAAACAAAGTGCCAACTTAACGAGCTCTTCGCTGAGCATTGCCAGATAAACCCAGCCAAAGCCCCATTCACCGATAAATGCGCCATAGGCTGTGATTGGAATCCCTATCATCCACATTGCAATAAAATCCATCCTCAGGCAGAACAAGTTCTCGCCACCAGAACGTAAAATGCCATTAATGATGATCATATTGAGCATTTTTACCCATATGGCAAAGCTCATCACAGAAATGGCCGGTAGGGCATATGGGTATAGGTTATCTGAGTCTAGGCTTAGCCCGTTGAGGATAATATCCCGTTGTAGAAATAGTAGCAGGCCAAGTATGATGCCGAGAATAATGACAAACTTGAGAAAGAATTTCGTCATGGTATGGGCAGTATTAAATTCGCTTCGCCCAAGTGACTGCCCCAGCAGTACTGAGCAGGCAACCGAAATACCAAAGAACATTGAATAGCACAATGATTCAAAGGGAGCGAGCATACTGAATACCGCTAGCTCGGTGGTGCCCATGTGGCCAAAGATCATCTGATAACTCAGGGTTCCCAGAGCCCAAAGCAGTGTATTTACTGAATTGGGGATAGCCAGTTTTTTTTGTAAGTCATCCAAAGCGTTTGGTGGTCAGGAATTGCACTGCTGGTGTATAGCCAATGCTGACGGTACTTTAAGACGCCCCATATCATCAGTACCTGGGCAAAACGTGCAATGGTTGTTGCCAATGCTGCGCCAGCGACCCCCATTGCAGGTATGCCTAATCCGCCTTTAATCAAGATCATGTTCAGTGCAATGTTGAGTGTAACTGTGATTGCTCCAAGGATCAGTGGCAACATGGCATCGCCACTCGATCGTAAGCTAGATTCTGCGGTGATAACAACATGTGTCAGGATCAGCACAGGGAAGCTATACCAGAGGTATTCCACCCCCTGGCTAATAACCAACATATCATTAGTTTGCAATCGCATGATTTGTTGTGCAAATATCGTAATTATAAGTGTAACAGGTACCATAATTGCGGCACCGAACTTCAACGATTGGAGTGTGACCGTTTTGGCATGGACTCTGTCGTTGCGGCCCCAGTATTGTGATACCAGCACGCCATTTGCGGTGGCAAGTCCTGCCATAATCATGATGGCGACAAAGTGCCATTTCGATGCGATACCAACAGCGGCAGTGGCTTCCTGACCGAAGTCGCTGACCATCAATACGTCAGCAAGTGCCAAGATCGCCACAAGGGCGCTTTGGACTGCAACCGGAAAAGCCAGTTTTACCACTCTGGAAAACAGTGCTTCAGGTAGTGATGATTGGGTAGATAAATGTGTAGTCATAAGCTTGTCCTCAAAATATGAGGCAAATATATAAGAGCATTGAAGTGAGCGACATGTTAGAAAAACCAGAAAACCTGTGCAAATCTGTCATTTCTTCACCACTGCCGAAATCTACTTGGCAGGATGAGGTGTATTTAGCCGACTCTTGCAAAGAGCGTTTTTTTTAACTCAGTCTGACCTTCCAGAGCTGAGCGAGAATCAATTCTTCATGGCGGGTATGGCTGAACTATCTGATGGCTATCATGTGGAACGAGTTGGGGCGTCAATACATACTCTGCTGTTTACCCTTGAAGGCTGCGGTCGATTGATTACTGAAACCTCGGTCGTAGAGATAGAAGCGAACACACTGACTGTTTTGCCAGCGAATTTACCGTTTCGTTTTGAGCTGGCCGATCCCAGCCAAAACTGGAAAATGGCATGGGTGTTATTGCAAAGCTCAGAGAAATGGCAACCTTTGGTCGAAAGTGGGCAGAGGGTCGAACAGTCGTATCTTTGTGAACAGGTATGGTCAGTGTTGAATTTGTTTCATAGTGAAATTGGCGGTCGTTCCAGTTACCGGAAGTTATTTGCCAGTGAACTATCTAGACTACTTTTGGGCTCGGTATCCAATGCGCCTTCAAACTCAGTACTGAGAGTGGAAAGTGTTTTCAATGCGGTTGAATCTCAGCTTCATCACCCGTGGACGGTTAAGGGCATAGCCAAGCAGAGCTATATTAGTGTCGAGCAGTTGAATCGGATTTGTAAGCAGCTTTACGGATGCTCGACTCAGCAAAGGCTTATTACTCTTCGAATGGAAAAAGCGACGGATTTGCTTCACTACGAAACATGGTCGGTAGGGGGTATTGCACAGCGTTTAGGTTATCCAGATCCTTATAACTTTACTCACCGTTTTCGCCAGTACCATGGTTGTTCACCAAGGGAGTACCGCAAGCGGGTCACGGGGACGTAGGGAGGGTAGCTTGGGTATAAAGGCCAGAGTTGTTCTGGCCTTCAATAGCGTTATCAGTGAGTATTACTCAGCAGCTTTCACTCGAACTTTGCTTTTCGCGATTTTTGTGTTGTTTAGTGCGGTAATTGCAGCAGTAGCTTCGTCAGCGTCTGGCATTTCAACAAAAGCAAAGCCTTTGGACTTACCTGTTTCCTGATCTAACACTAAGTTGCAAGACTCTACTACGCCGTGTGCTTCAAATAACGCTTTAAGTTCATCTTCAGTTGTTGTGCGAGCAAGGTTTCTTACTAGTAGTTTCATGGGGAGCCATTCGAAAGGTTGATGAAGTTGAATTATCACAGATTAAGTTGGCTAAACCAAGAAGAGGTCGTTATGGTGTAGTTTTATGCTTACAAAATATGCGCTTTGGTGAACCGCGGGAACCTCGTATAAAGTCCAAACACTATAGTTTGCACGTTTTGAGATTTTGGATTATTTTTTTAATTGAGAGTAATTGTTGAATGGTACTTATTAAATTCAACGTGTTTGGCAAGAAAATGTCAGTACAGAGAAAAATGAAGAAAAAGCCAGTGATACACCGGCTTTTTAACGAAAGTAGAGAGAGCGTTATTTTCTCTTCGGCTGCTGGTAGGTACGTCCGGCAGCCTGATAAACGTCTTTTTGTTTGATATCAAACATATCAAAGAAGAACCAAGCAACAAATTTAATTACGTCATCGCCTTCATTCATGATCCATTCGGCGTACTCTTGCTCTTCGCCGTCATCGTTTTCTTGCATCGAGACATGGTAGATGCGTTTTTCGCCCTCTATTTCAGCAAGTTTGAACTGACCAGCTAGGGATGCTGCAGCCTCAGCAATTTCTTGCTCTTCATTTGCTTTCAATGCGTCGAGTACCTGAGGTAGGTTGTCATTTTCGCACAGTGCTTTCACTAAGGTTTCAAATTGATCTTGTTGCATTTTTCTCTGCCAATAATTTTAACTGAGTTATTGTAGCAGTGTGTGGCATGTTAGTTAAAACAGCTTTTGGATGTTTTTCATTTGAGTCGACCTTGGTTTACATTGTAATCAACCTTAACAAGGAGGTTTTATGTTTCCATTGGATATATGGATTGCTTACACGGTTGCTTGCATGCTGTTGGTGATAGCACCGGATTTTTATCAGCAGCACTAAACCCAAGCCGGTTATGTTCGTACTGGCATTCATTCCGCAGTTTGTAAATCCGAACCTAGGTTCGGTCTCTGTTCAAATGCTGGTATCTGGGTTAAATATAGGGGCGGGGGTGACATTTGTGTCATCTGGTTTGGCTGTGGCTTTCATGAAGCAGCGATAAACGTTCTCAAATAATATTAAGCTGCTTGTTTTAGCGAGAATTACTTTGTTATTAAATATATTAAGAACTACCGAGACTGCAGTGCCGGTAGTTCTTATTGATTCTGGTAAGACAGCAAGTTTCTAGGCTTATCTTTTTATTGCGAGCATGATCCACAGCAGAAGCCAGGTTCACCGTGTTTACCTTTCTTTTCTTTGTCCTGGCTCTCTGGCTGAGCTTGCTCTGCAGTTTGCTCTTTCGCCACTTTAGTCTGCTCGTCATCTGATTTTTTTTAAAGAATTTCTTGAAAGAAATGGTCATGCTACCGTCTCCGACTGTTAATCTCTGGCCATTAAGTTGTATTTTCAATGCATGTTATTATTCCTTACTGTTTTAGTCAACTACTGAAACGGAGGATTTTGATGTGGTATGTCACAAAGTGGTAGAGCAAGGTGACAGCGCCGACTTTTCAATGGTATATATTTTGGTTCTGAATGTGGCATTGAATGGAAATGCCTGATTTATGGATTAAGGAATTGAAAGTGATAATGAAAACAAGGGAAGCTCGCTGTAGCTGCGAAAGAGTCAAAATTATCACGCCAGCCAACCAATCCGAGTTTCGGTTTGTCATTGCCTTGATTGTCAGCGTAGAACTGGGAGTGTGTTTGGGGCTCAAGCTCGCTTTGATGAGAAGAGCGTGGTGATTGAGGGCTGCACGAATATTTATACTCGCAAGGCTGATAGCGGCAACAACATTCATTTTCATTTTTGTCCTCACTGTGGCTCAACGGTTTATTATTCGATTGAAGTGCTTCCCGGTTATCTTGTTGTACCTGTCGGAGCCTTCGCAGACCCTGATTTTCCGCAACCGGAAATGTCGATCTATGAAGAGAGAATGCATGGCTGGTATGACTTTACCTGCCAGATTGCACACATAGATTAAGAAATATTGAAAGGAGCGCGCTATGTCTGGGATTACCGATCTCGATGTTCTATTGCAAAAAAAATGGATCCTCAAATACGTGAGGGCGAGTTTGTCTATTGCACGGTTGAGTCGAAAGATTATGAGCTTGTCGCCAGGCTAAAGCCTATCGCCAGTTTTCTTGAAGACGAAGGCATGACATTGGTGTTGGATAAGCAAATTGCTAAACAGCATGGATACTCTTACGATTCCATATTTAAAGCCATAACACTGACTGTTCATTCGAGCCTTGATGCCGTTGGCCTGACTGCGGCTGTTGCGAATAAGTTAGCCGATAAGGGGATCAGTGCAAATGTTATTGCAGCGTATTATCATGACCATGTTTTTGTACAATCAGATAAAGCAGAGCTCGCCGTTGCGGCTCTCAAAGAGTTTCATATAAGGAAAAGCAGTTAAATGGATACACATACGATTTTACTTTTTGCCATCGCGTCATTAACGTTGAACTTAATCCCAGGCCCTGATGTTATATACATCGTATCAAATACAATGAAAGGGAAGGCTTCTGCCGGTACTCAAGCCGCTTTAGGATTGGGTGTTGGCTATATGTTCCATACCTTTGCTGCTGTATTTGGCTTATCGGCCCTGATTTTAAGTTCTGCGTATGCATTTCTTGTAGTGAAATACCTCGCGCGGCCTACTTGCTGTATCTTGGGATTTCATCACTGAGAAATTTCATGAAGGGAGAGTCGAAACTGACCCTGACAGAGCAGGGCAATGAGCCTGTGAATGTATTTAGGCAAGGAGTTATCGTCAGTGTATTGAACCCGAAAGTGGCAATGTTCTTTCTATCATTTCTACCCCAGTTTATTGATACGTCACTGGCTTCGTCAGCAACCTATCAGCTGTTAGTACTCGGTTTACTATTTTGTGGTTTGGCGACCTTGTGTAATGCCTCTTATGCAATGCTCGGTACCTGGATTGTGAACAGTGCCAAAGCATCACGTTTCAGCCGTATTATTGAAGGGGTGTCAGGACTGTTATTAATCGGATTGGCTGCCAAAATTGCGTTTAGCAACAATCGTGCGTAAGAAAACAAACTTCAGCAATTGGCTTATAAATTTACAGTCAGTGGCTTTTGATAATTATATTATCTAGAATGTGGCGGCTATCACGGATAGCCGTTTCGCGTTTTTTTTGATAGTATATATTTGATCTGCTTAACATATTGTTCGCTGGCTAAGTGCTAGTGAGGATAGTGAAAGTGTGTTCTGGTTCTTATTTTCTTTGCTTCCTTAATTGTATTTGTGCCTATTCGGCACCTGGTATCATTATTTGTATCTACTCCCCCTTGTCTACGCCGCTTAAAAGCCCTTCAGGGATGGTCTCAGGAAATTGCGATTAACTGATAATCGCAATGTACCTTATAAATATAATCAAGGAGACCATTGTGATAACAAGGAACATGAAATCTTGCCTTGCGCTGGCTGTTGCTGCGACACTTTCTGCGTGCGGTAGTTCCAGCTCTTTACCTGCGTCTGAGATATCCATTTATGCTTGTGATGCGACAACAACAGCTAAGGCTGATGATTTGCGCATTTATCAGGTGATGGTCGAGAGTTTTGTTAATGGTGATGACACCATTGGCCACGGCACAGGTTACGGTACCAGCCATCACAAAGGTGATCTGCAAGGTATTATTGACTCGTTGGACTACATTGACTCTCTGGGTGTGAATGCTATTTGGCTGACACCGATTTTTGAATCCGTTCCAATGGAAGGTCAAGATCATTGGGCCGACCGCTTGGATGCAACGGGCTATTTCACCAGTAATTATTTCGCTATTGATCCCCGTTTCGGTACGATGGAAAAAGCCCGTGAGCTCGTCAATAAAGCGCACGAAAAAGGCTTGTATGTATTCTTCGACGGTGTCTTTGGCCATCATAAAGGTAATGTTGTTCCGTCACCTGAAGGCCGATTGCCTCAGGGTGAAAACAACCCGGTGAGCTACCCGGAAAGCTTGGCCTTCTATCAGGAAGTGGCCACATATTGGGTCAAAGAGCTGAAGATTGATGGCTGGCGTTTGGATCAGGCCTATCAGGTTCCTACTGATGCATGGAAAGAAATCCGTAAAAGTGTAGATAATGCTTCGAAGTCGGTGACCTACACCAATGACCAGGGGGAAACCGTTAATCCTCTGGGCTACATGGTGGCTGAAATTTGGAACAACCAAAACTATATCAATGAAACCGGCTACGGTAAGCAGGAAGATCCAGCGCTATGCTCGGCATTTGACTTCCCGGTTCGATATCGGGTTGTTGAAACCTTTGCAGTCAACGAAAACAGTGTTGGTGGCAAAGGCGGAGAGTGGTTAGCTGAAGGTATGGATTTGCATAAACTGTATCCGGATCATGCCAAGCCGAACTTGATGTTAGGCAATCATGATTTGGTCAGGTTAGGAGACTTGCTGCAACGCGGCAACATCGCTTCTCCGGAAGATGCCGAATACTGGTTGCGCCATAAAGCCGCGCTATCATTTCAGGCGGCTTATACTGGCCCAATTACCATGTATTATGGTGAAGAAATTGGCGATCAGCTTGACGGTTATGCGGCAAAGAATGGTGGGGATGATTGTGCTGTCCGTGGGCTGTGTGATGACCATGTTGCCCGTACCAGTGCGAAAATTGACGGCGTGACAGCGTCACTTGAAAAACGTCAGGCTGAGTTACGTGACTATGTGTCCAAGTTGATGACCATGAGAGCTAATCATCCGGCATTGTCCAGCGGTAAGAGAACGAATGTGTTGGCAACTGACGCTGTTTATGTTGATCATAAGCAGGCAGAAAATGAAGCGTTGCTCTATATGGTAAGCACATCATCCAGAGCGGATATAATCCCTCTGGAAGGTGCTGATGTCGGCTCCGAAGGCGTTTTGGTGGATTTGATGTCTGGCGATCGTATCAAGATGCAAGATGGAAAATACTATATCCCCCTAACTGCTTTTGAAGCCCGTTTCCTATCTATCGAGAAACCATCTGCTGCCGGTGTGAAAGTGAAGACTGCTGCCGCAGTATCACTCGCAGGGGAAGGTTTCATGGCGCAGTGTAACAATCCAACGCTGGAAGAAGCCGGACCGATTGGCGAAACCTTGTATGTCGTCGGTGATTTTTCTGATTCAGGGTGGAAACACACGCCGAAACGCGCTTTCCAGTACAAGGGGAGCAATGTCTATCAGGTCGTTAAGGAAGAACAAGCAGGCGCATTTCGTATGCAGTATGCAAGCCGAGACTGGACTCCGCAGTTTACCGCTGACGGTTTAAGCCTGAAGGCTGGCGAGAAAGGCGTTCTTGCGCGTGGCGGTTACGGCAAGGATACCGCCGTTACCATTCCAGAAGCCGGACGTTATGTATGGAGCCTTGAGTTCAGCTCAGACGGTCAGCCTCAGCAAATTATGGTTTCTAAGTGTCCATAATCCCAACCAGCTTATCCCGATAGGTATAAGCTGATTCATGATATTTACTAGGGAGCCGGATGGCTCCCTTTTTTTTGATAGTAATATTAGTATATTGGTTAAATATTATTGAGATAAATAGAGACAATCATGGCAAAAGAGCATGAACATGGATACTGCATGGTGATGACCACGTTTTCTGATGAGGCTATCGGAAAGAAAATGATTCACTCGCTAATAGAGAAGCGCTTGGCGGCTTGTGTGCAGGTGCAGGCGATTGACAGTTACTATCACTGGAAAGGCGAAGTTCATCAAGATCAGGAAAAACTCGTTATGATCAAGACAACTGCCGCGCTTTACCCGGAGGTCGAGGCTGAGATATTGGTCAACCATGACTATGAGACACCTGAAATAGTCCAGCTTCCAATTACAGCTGGATTGCCGGACTATTTGAACTGGATTCGATCTGAGTGTAAGAGCTAGGCTTTACATGTTCGGGTAATTCGGCCCGCCGCCACCTTCCGGCGTCACCCAGGTGATATTTTGCGATGGATCTTTAATGTCGCAGGTTTTGCAGTGAACACAGTTGGCGGTATTGATTTGGAATTTGGGCGTATCGCCATTGGTGACAATCTCATAAACTCCCGCAGGCAATAGCGCTGACTTGGCTCGTTATATAGCGATAGGTGAGTGGTGATTGGGAGCATCGGATCCCTGAGCTTGAGATGGCATGGCTGGTTTTCTTCATGTTGTGTCGCCGACAAATAGACCGAAGACAGCTTATCAAAACTGAGTATACCGTCTGGTTTTGGGTAGCTGATTGGAATGTATTGATCTATCGGCCGTAGGCATTCGTGATCAGCTTTCTGATCGGCGACTGTCCAGGAAACTCGATGTTTTAACCAGTTATGTTCAACTGTGGCCAGAGCACCGCCGATCAGAGTACCAAACTTATGGATTTGCGCGCCAAAGTTACGAGATTCATACAACTCTTTATAGAGCCATGATTCGCCAAACAAGCGTTCATAGCCCGGTATGGTTTGATGAAAGCCTTGGCTTATTTCGTTAAAGACAGCTTCAGCTGCCAGCATTCCAGACTTCATTGCGGTATGGCTGCCTTTGATTTTGGCAAAGTTCAGCGTACCGGCATCACACCCGACTAACACCCCGCCGGGAAATTGCTGTCTAGGCAGAGAAGACAGTCCTCCTTTGGTGATTGCCCGAGCACCATAAGCGATTCGATTTCCGCCTGTTAAATAGCGGCTGAATAGCGGGTGATGCTTCATTCGCTGAAATTCATCAAACGGGCTGAGATAAGGGTTGTGATAGTTCAGGTCAACAATCAATCCAATAGCGACTTGATTGTCTTCAAGGTGATATAGGAAGCTGCCTCCGGTGGTATCTGACTCATTCAATGGCCAGCCAACACCATGGATAACCAATCCCGGTTGGTGAAGCTCCGGCGGCACCTCCCAGAGTTCTTTGATCCCTAATGCATAGTGCTGGGGCTGTTTGTTATAGTCCAGTTGGAAGTTGGCGATAAGCTGTTTGCCTAAATGGCCGCGGGCACCTTCGGCAAAAATTGTATATTTGGCTTTGAGCTCAATGCCAGGTTCAAAAGTGCTTTTCTGTTCTCCGTTTTTATCCAGCCCCATATCAGAAGTTGTGATACCGGCAACGGCTCCTTGTTTGTCGTAGAGAATGTCGGCCGCAGCGAACCCCGGGAAAATCTCCACACCGGCACTTTCGGCCTGTTGCGCTAGCCAGCGACAGAAGTTGGCTAGGCTAATGACGAAGTTGCCGTCATTCAGCATCGGCTTGGGAGTGAGATTATCGGGTACATTCAAATAGTTGTTTGGGTTTGTTAACAGGCAGAAATGATCTTCAGATACCGCGGTATGAAGCGGTGCATTGAGCCGCTCCCAGTCAGGAAAAAGTTCATCAAGGGCTTTGTGCTCGAAGATGGCGCCAGACAATATATGCGCACCGACTTCGGCACCTTTCTCGACCACACAGACAGACAAAGGCAGATCTTTCTCCTGCGCCAACTGCGTAATCCGACAGGCGGCAGATAGGCCTGCAGGGCCAGCACCAACGATGACAACATCGAACTCCATGCATTCTCTTTCCATGCGTACCTTCCTGAAACTGCCAGCTCAATCGCATTCATTACAGGTAAATATAGTCCAGTTGACGTAAACGTAAATTCAACTAGGCTCAAAGTGTACTTGGCCAAGTACATAATTTTGGCTGACTATTTGAAAAGGAAAGCATTGTGAAGGTACTGGTAGCAATAAAGCGAGTGATTGATCCTTACGTAAAAGTCAGGGTGAAAAACGATGGCTCCGGCGTTGAAACCAATAACGTCAAGATGTCTATGAACCTTTTTGCGAGATTGCCGTGGAAGAGGCTGTCAGGCTTAAAGAAGCCGGAACAGCTGATGAAGTTGTTGTGGTTTCAGCCGGTGAGATAAGCTGCCAGGAACAACTCAGAACGGCACTGGCACTGGGAGCTGATCGTGCTATTCACATTGAAGCAGAAACAGGGCTTGAACCGTTAACTGTTGCCAAGTTGCTTCAATCGGTGATGGAGAGAGAGCAACCGGAACTGGTTTTAATGGGCAAACAATCCATCGACTCGGACAACAATCAGGTTGCCCAGATGTTGTCTGCACTTACGCAGCGTCCGCAAGGAACATTTGCTTCCGAAGTAACCTTTGCTTCCGAAGTAACCTTTGCTTCCGAAGTAACAATCAAAGGTGACGCTGTCACGGTTGTCCGTGAAATAGATGGCGGTTTAGAGACCCTAAGTTTGACCTTACCTGCAATTATCAGTACCGATTTGCGCTTGAATGAACCTCGGTATGCTTCATTGCCAAATATTATGAAAGCTAAGAAAAAGCCAATGGAGCAACTGACTGTCGCAGAGCTCGGTGTTGATATTGTCCGGCATCAGGAAGTACTGGAAGTTACACCGCCGCCAGAGAGACAGGGCGGAGTACGAGTTGCTTCGGTATCGGAGCTGGTGGACAAGCTGAAAAAACGAAGCGAAGGTGATCTAATGGCTACGTTAATCATTGCAGAACATAACAACATCTCTCTCTCGCCAGATACCCTGAAAGTGGTTAATGCAGCTATGGCGCTATCACCTTCGGTGTCGGTACTGGTTGCCGGCGCCCGGTGCCGTGCCGTTGCCGATGAGGTAGGCAAGGTCATAGGCGTTGCTGAAGTATTGCTGGCGGATAATGCTGCCTATGAGCATCAACTTGCTGAGAACTTGTCTGCTTGATTGCTGAAGTCGCTCTGCAATATACCCATATTTTAGCTCCGGCAACAACCTTCGGTAAAAATCTGATGCCTCGTGTGGCAGCCTTGCTTGATGTCGGGCAGCTATCCGATGTTATTCAGATCAAAAATGAAGATACGGTGATTCGCCCGATATATGCCGGTAATGCGTTGGCCGAGGTAAAATCGAATGATCCTATCAAGGTGATCACCATTCGTAGTGCTGCGTTTGATCTTGCACCGGAGCAACAGGATCAAGCCGCTCCAGTGTCTGAGCTGGACATCGTGATTGCTAATAATATGACCCGGTTTGTTAGCAAGCAGGCCGTAGAAAGTGAGCGCCCGGAGCTGGCAGCAGCACGGGTCGTGGTATCGGGCGGGCGGGGTCTTGGAAACAGTGAAAGTTTTACTCTGGTTGAAAAAACTGGCTGACAAGCTGGGAGGTGCTATCGGGGCATCACGTGCAGCGGTAGATGCCGGTTTTGTGTCTAATGACTTGCAAGTCGGCCAGACGGGAAAAATTGTTGCCCCCGATTTATATATCGCAGTGGGTATTTCCGGTGCCATACAACACCTTGCCGGAATGAAAGACTCGAAAGTAATCGTGGCGATCAACAGCGATCCGGATGCGCCGATTTTTCAAATCGCCGACTATGGCTTAGTCGGCGATTTGTTTGAATTACTGCCCGAGCTTATCGACTCACTGTAACCGTTGTTTACGAGCATGATCTAGGGGCGTACTTTATGACTAATTACTTTCGATAATCTGCCAACCATGGCTTTGCGCCATTTCAAATAGTTGAGTTTGCTCTGCAGCCTGCTGGTTTGTCAGCCAGGTAATAAAGTGAGTGACCGCGTCACTTTTTATTTGGCTGTGGTAATAGTATTGCCACGGACCATCAATGATAGTTGCCGACTGAGGTAGCTGTAGGTAGCCCTGTTTAAGCTCATGGACCACCAGCATAAGGTCGGTGATCGTCACACCCTGTCCGGCAAAGCATGACGTCAACGCCATGTCCAGTGTATCGAAGGTCAAGCCGGAGTTGTTCATCAGGTGGGACTTTTGATTTCGTTTCAGCCATACGCGCCAGTCCGTCCGGTCTGCTGTCGGATGAAGGCGTTGATAGGTCAGCAGTGTGTCAATATCTACCGGTTGGTCGGTTTTGGTCAGCAATTCTGAATAGACCGGTGCCAAGTATTCCTTTCTGAGAAAGTTCTTCTGATACGGGTTTTTCGACTCTTTCTGCATGCCGTAAATCGCCACATCATAGTCATCGTCATCCAGCCTGAGCTCTTCGCTGGTATGTCCCATGGTTGATGACAGAACAATATCCAGTGTTGGGTAGTGTTCCTTAAAGGAATGTAAACGTGGGATCAACCAGCGTACCGCAAAACTCATTGCCACCTTGACTCGAAGGGGCTCGTTTTCTTTTCCTTTAAGTTGCCGAATTGAACTGTTCAGCTCACTGTATTGCCGGGTAAGCAGCAGCGCAATTTCCTTTCCTTCGTCTGTCAGAGAGAGTGCACGATGGCGACGAATAAATAGTGAAAAACCAAAGTGTTCTTCTAATTGCCGTATTTGACGGCTGACAGCACTCTGAGTCACATTTAACTCAGAGGCGGCGAGTGTGAAACTAAGGTGTCGGGCTGCTGCTTCAAACACCCTTAGTCCATTTAAAGAAGGGGGAAGCAGGGTATGTCTTTTCTTCATCAGTCAGCAAGTCTTTGCATGAGTTTTATGAATGCTAAAGT
>LLEN01000162.1_pt1 | contig 14003 bp, 12 predicted proteins | sample 595881 | NCBI WGS metagenome assembly LLEN01 (sample SAMN02919314, study PRJNA255460) | bioreactor metagenome | biome: chemostat; feature: culture 2012_10.3; material: sediment; isolation source: day86 10degC chemostat 2012 inoculated with Wadden Sea sediment taken from... | place: Germany: Bremen ...
ATGATCTGTCGCTTCGGGCAAGGCTGGCCAGCGGGGACCTCTTCGGATTTAGCCAATTAAAAAGAGACTGCGATTGCGAATATACGGTCTGCGCATTGGAAAATACCCTTCTTTATTTGATCCCCCGAGCAGTGCTCAGCCACCTGATGGCAGAGAATCCCGCAGTACGGGATCACTTTGCCGGCAAAGAAGGCCAGCGTTTGGCTGGCACACAAAGCAGGAACAAGAAGCGGGAGTCAACACGCTGTATCTTAAGTCGGTTGCAGGGGTTTTGCACCCCAATGTTGCAATCGTCGAACCTACTGCCACCATTCAGCAAGCGGCCTGTGAAATGGTGCGCCAGCATCGTTCAAATGCATTGGTGATGGATGGGGAGGAACTACTGGGGATCATTACAGATCGTGATATGACCAAACGGGTTATCGCACAGGGGCGGGATTTCACTGATCCTGTTACCACGGTGATGACTGCTGCGCCATGTACTATTGATGCCGATGCTCCGCTTGTGCGGGCCGTAGAGGTGATGATGCAGCAGAATGTGCGTAGTCTACCGGTTGTTGAGGGGGGAAAGTTAAAGGTGTGCTAACCGCCACCAGTATGATTGAAAAAAAAGCCGGGTTCAGGCCGTCTATCTGATCAGCCGAATTTATCGTCAGGAGTCGGTGGCAGATCTCAAGGCTCTCTCGTTGCAACGCCAGTCTGTCTTTGAAACTCTGACCGAAACAGGGGTTCACCCTCGATCAATTCAACAGATGATGAGTCTGATTGCAGATGCATTTAATAAGCGTCTGCTCCTGCTTGCCGAGCGCAAGTGTGGTCCACCACCGTGCGACTATGCTTGGATTGTTGCCGGCTCACAGGCTCGAAATGAGGTTCATTATCTTTCGGATCAGGATAACGGCTTGATTCTGGCCTGTGAACCCGATGAGAGGCAGAAGGATTATTTTCGTCGGTTAACCGAGTATGTTTGCTCTGGTTTGGCCGAATGTGGCTACCCTCTCTGCTCTGGTTATATGATGGCAACTAACCCAAAGTGGTGTGTTTCGCACGAGACTTGGTTGAGCTATTACTGCCGGTGGGTGATGCAACCGGAAGCCGAGGCATTACTTAATATCAGTGTCTTTCTGGACACGCGATTTCTGTATGGCAATGAAGCCCTCTTTAGACGCCAGCAACAACGTGTTTCCGATTACACCAAAGGGAATCGCCGTTTCCTTGCTGTGCTAGTTGCCAATTCCCTGCGCATCAGTCCGCCATTGGGAATGTTCCGTCAGTTTGTTTTGGCAAAAGATGGCGAAAACGGCAGCGTATTCAATATAAAGACACAGGCCCTTAATTTACTGGTGGAGCTGGCTCGAGTTTATGCTCTGGCGGCGAATAGTTCCGAGACGGAAACGTCTGCCCGGTTGAAGGCGGCGGTAGAGGCGCAGGTGATCAGTGATAGTAGTAGAAAGGAACTGCTGGAAGCGTTTCATTTTATCAATCAGGTACGCTTTAACCATCAGAGAAGTGCCCTTATTGAGGGGAAAGCAGCCAGCAATAAGATCGCTCCTGCATTGCTCACCCAATTCGAACGTAACCATCTTAAAGACGCGTTTCGGATTATTGCTCGAACTCAGGAAGCGGCATTGTTACGGTATAACGCTAAAGGCGTGATTTCATGATAGAACGCTTGTTCCGTTTTCGGCATCCCCTTGTACAGCTGGAAAAGCATCGATTAACCAGAGTGGCACGAGGTTTCATTCCTGAGGAGCTGGCACCGCTTTATCAACGGGCTGTCCCCGGTCTGGAAACGGCTATCGATCAGCTTGAATTTTTGGTGGTTGATTTTGAAACATCAGGGCTTGATCCCGAACGGGATACCATCTTGTCTATAGGCATGGTCGAAATACGCCAGCAAACGCTGTCATTATCCTCTGCCAGCCATTTTTATGTGGCTAAACCTCAGCAGGTAAAACCTGACACTGCAGTTATCAACCATATCACGCCTGAAACGCTGGCAGCTGGCGTTTCACTTGAACAGAGTATTCATGCTTGCTCGAACGTATGCCTGGGAAAATACTTGTTGCCCATGGCGCGGCAATAGAGCGGGACTTTTTACGCCGTGCATTGGCTGTCGATCGTAGTGCCGACCTCCCTGTCGTCTGGCTTGATACATTGATGCTCGAGCGCTCACTTGCAACGAATCGAGGTAAAGAAGGGAAGGACTACCGCCTTTGTCAAATAAGACAAGAAAAAGGCTTGCCGGGTTATCTCGCTCACAATGCGCTGGCCGATTCTGTCGCCACAGGGGAACTGTTTCTCGTTTTGCTCAAAGAGATATTTGCCGGTTTGCCCCCACCCTAGGTCCTCTCTATCATCGTTCATTGTATGGCCGCGCCTAAGCGGGCACTTTTTAGTGTTAATGAAATAAAAATTCCAACCTGATCACGTTGTGAAACTTATATCCTGAAATGTCTTGATGATGAAATAAACATTCCGTATAAAGTACATATCGAAACGAACTTCAATAGCGAACCGTCGGGTTCCAATTTATTTGTTGGGGATGTTATGAAAGAAGTACGCATTGGACTTATCGGCACTGGGTATATTGGGCGCGCTCATGCGATCGCTTTTTTCTCAGGTTTCTACTGTATTTCAGCTCCAGGGTAAGCTCGTTCGCGAAATGGTTGCGGAAATCAATCCAGAACTCGCTGCCCGGCGCGCCGAAGAATTCGGCTTTAATCGCTCAACAGGCGACTGGCGTGAGTTGGTGGCCGATCCGAACATTGATGTGGTTGATATCTGTTCGCCTAACTTTCTACATAAAGAAATGGCACTGGAAGCGATTAAGCATGGCAAACATGTTTATTCTGAAAAACCGCTGGCACTGAGCTCTGCTGATGCAAAAGAAATGGTGGAAGCGGCGCGAAAAGCTGGTGTTAAAACACTGGTTGGCTTCAATTATATGAAGAACCCGACTGCCAAGCTGGCTAAAGAAATTATTGCCAACGGCGAAATCGGTGAAGTCGTGCATTTTTATGGCACCCACAATGAAGATTATATGGCTGATCCTCTGGCTCCGATCCACTGGCACTGTTTCAAAGAAACTGCAGGCCTTGGCACTTTGGGTGATTTGGCAGCTCACATCGTTAATATGGCCCAATACCTAGTGGGTGATGTGGACTCTGTTTGCGGTGATTTGCAAACGGTTATCAAAGAGCGCCCTGAAAAAGCAGGTTCCAGTGTCATGGTTCCTGTCGAAAACGAAGATCAGGCTCATGCGATGATGCGCTTTAGTAATGGTGCTATGGGCGTGATTGAGTCTTCTCGGATCGCCTGCGGCCGCAAAATGGGTCTTAACTATGTGATCACCGGCACTAAAGGTTCCCTGATGTTTACGCAGGAACGCATGGCAGAAATCAAACTCTACCGACATGACGAGCCAGCAAACCGACAAGGCTTCAAGACGATATTGGTCGGTCCTGAACATCCTGACTATGCCCCGTTTTGCGGCGGTGCTGGCCACGGCATCGGTTTCAACGACCAGAAAACAGTTGAAGTGCGTGATTTGATTAACGGTATTGCAGCCGATACACCAATCTGGCCGGATTTTGAAGAAGGCTGGAAAGTCTCCCGAGTATTGGATGCGATTGCATTGTCGCATGAACAAGGTCGCTGGATTCAGGTCCGGGAACTTTGAGCCGATTAGTTTCCATTTTCAATTAGTTTGTAGCTACATGTTGGGACGATCGACAGCTAGCCGTCCCGAAGGAGTCATACATGAACACTGAAAAGCATTTAGATTTAATTTGTATGGGGCGGATAGCCGTCGACCTTTATGGTCAACAAATTGGCTCGCGCCTTGAAGACATGGGGAGCTTTGCCAAATACCTTGGTGGTTCTTCCGGTAACGTCGCATACGGTACCGCCCGTCAGGATTAAAATCCTCGATGCTGGCGCGAGTGGGTGATGAACATATGGGGCGTTTCCTCCGTGAAGAACTCAATACCGTTGGTTGCGATACCAGCCACCTTATTACCGATAAAGATCACCTGACCGGACTTGTTATTCTCGGTATCAAGGACGAGGATACATTCCCTCTCATATTCTACCGTGATAACTGTGCCGACATGGCGATTACCCGGGGTGATTTTAGCGAGGAATACATTGCCTCTGCCCGTTGTCTGGCAATTACGGGGACTCACTTATCACACCCTAAAACTCGCGATGCAGTACTTACTGCCCTTGAGTATGCACGTCGTAACGGAGTGAAGACGGCGATTGATATCGATTACCGTCCTGTACTTTGGGGACTTACCTCAATTGGCGATGGTGAAACACGTTTTATTGAGTCGGAACAGGTTACCGAGCAGCTGCAAGAAGTGCTGGGATTGTTTGATCTGATTGTCGGTACCGAAGAGGAGTTTCATATTGCCGGAGGTTCGACCGATACCGTAACAGCATTGCGTAAAGTCCGCGAAATGACAGGGGCTGAGCTGGTGTGCAAGCGTGGCCCGCTTGGTTGTTCTGTCTTTACCGATACGATCCCGGACACACTGGATGAAGGTATTACCGTCGAAGGAGTACGCGTCGATGTGCTTAACGTACTCGGTGCGGGCGATGCATTTATGTCAGGCCTGCTGCGTGGATACCTTAACGGGGAAGGCTGGGAAAAAGCTTGTACCTACGCCAATGCTTGTGGGGCACTGGTGGTTTCGCGCCACGGTTGTGCCCCGGCTATGCCAACCAAGATTGAGCTGGACAACTACCTAAACCGTGTTGGGGAAGTGCCTCGTCCAGATCTTGATAGCGAGTTGAATCACCTGCACCGTGTAACAGCCCGTAGAACAGAGTGGAATGAGCTGTGCGTGATGGCTTTCGATCACCGTATCCAGTTTGTGAATATGGCCCGTGACGTCGGTGCCGACATCAGCCGTATTAAGCCACTGAAAAAAAACTTATTTTGCAGGCAAGCCGTGAAGTCGCAAAAGAGGCAAATCTTCAGAATAAGCTAGGCCTGCTATGCGACAGCACTTTCGGTCAGGATGTTCTTAACGAGGTTACCGGCGACGGCTGGTGGGTAGGTCGACCTATCGAATTGCCAGGATCGCGTCCGCTGGAGTTTGAGCACGGCAATATCGGATCTCAATTGATCGATTGGCCGCTTGAGCATGTTGTTAAGTGCCTCGTGTTCTTCCACCCGGAAGATGATCATGCCCTGCGTCTTGAGCATGAGGCCAAAGTAAAAGAAGTGTACAGCGCCTGCTGTAAGAGTGGCCATGAGCTGCTGCTTGAAATCATCCTCCGGCAGATATGGAACGTACCGACGAGCTTTATCTTCGCGCCGTCAAACGATTCTATAACCTTGGCGTGAAGCCTGACTGGTGGAAACTCCCGCCGTTGCGGAGCGAAAGCTGGGATGATCTTGGATCATTGGTTATTGAACGAGACCCATATTGCCGTGGCGTGGTATTGCTCGGCCTAGATGCTCCGCAAGAAGTGTTGGCTGCTGGTTTTGCCGCGGCAGCAAAACAACCTTTAGTCAAAGGGTTTGCTGTAGGACGCACCTTGTTTGGGCAACCTTCTAAAGCCTGGCTTGCCGGTGAAATTGATGACAAGACTCTTGTTGAGAATATTAAAGCTAACTATCACAACCTAATTACCCTGTGGCGCCAAAGAGGCTAAACCTCGTGATTTTTGTCGAATTATTTTAAGGAGCAACACCATGACTGTTAAATTAGGCATCAACCCTCTAACTTGGACTAACGACGATTTACCAACTTTGGGCGCAGAAACCCCATTGGAAACTTGCCTGACGGAAGGTCGTCAAGCTGGCTTCGTTGGCTTTGAACTGGGTAATAAGTTTCCTCGTGAAGCGAGTGTTCTTGGTCCGATACTTGCCGCACATGATGTAGAACTGGTCTCAGGCTGGTATTCGTGTGAACTGTTGAGTCGCTCTGTTGAAGAGGAAATTGAAGCGGTTCAGCCACACCTGACGCTGCTACGCGAATTGGGTGCCAATGTCATGGTATTGTGCGAAGTTACTGGTTGTATCCATGGCGAACAAAATATACCCGTTCATCTACGTCCGCAGTTCCCGGCTGAACGCTGGCAGGAATACGGTAAAAAGTTGACAGAGTTTGCTCGTTACACGCAGAGCCAGGGGGTACAAATTGCCTACCACCATCATATGGGCACTGTCGTTGAGACTGCTGAAGATATCGATAACCTGATGGAGCATACTGGTCTGGAGGTTGGCCTGCTGTTAGATACCGGCCATCTGACGTTTGCAGGAGCTGACCCTGTTGCAGTGGCAAAACGTTGGGCGCACCGTCTTAACCATGTGCATTGTAAAGATGTGCGTAAAGATGTCTTGGCTGATGTGAAAAATCGCAAGACAAGCTTCTTGGATGCGGTACTTTGTGGTGTGTATACCGTTCCTGGTGATGGTTGTGTTGATTACCCCGCTGTGTTTACCATTCTCAAAGAGCAAAACTATAAGGGTTGGCTAGTGGTTGAAGCCGAGCAAGATCCGGCGATTGCCCACCCGTTAACCTACGCGACAATGGGCTACAACAATCTGCATAACTACGCGAAAGACGCAGGTTTATTATAATCATTGCCCTGTTGAAGCGCTGGTTTATACCGGCGCTTTTTGCCGTATAGACATTATAAAGGAGTGTCAAATGTCATCATTACTTTCAAAATATCAGGCCCCAGATGCACAAGGTCGCACCCAGCACGTCACGCCGGAAAATGCGGGTTGGCAACATGTCGGCTTTAAAGCGTACGAACTTGAAACTGGACAAACTCTGACTTTGACTGGTGATGAAAATGAATACTGCCTTGTGCTGGTCGCTGGGAAAGCCACAGTAAAAACGAAGGACGCGATATTTGAGAATATCGGAGATCGTATGGATCCGTTTGAGCGTAAAAAAAACCCTATGCGGTATATGTGACTCAGGGCGAAGGCTGTGAGGTGGTAGCCAATACAGCACTCGAGCTGGCGGTATGTGCAGCCCCGGGAATAGGTACTCATCCGACACGCTTGATCGCACCACCAGACATTGATGCCGAGCAGCGCGGACATGGCTACAACAAGCGCTATGTACACAATATTCTGCCTGATTACAAAGATGCCGATAGCTTGTTAGTCGTCGAAGTGTTTACCGACGAGGGATGTACCAGTTCTTACCCTAGCCATAAGCATGATACAGACAACGAACCCCACGAGACTTATCTGGAAGAAACGTACTATCACCGCTTGAACCCCGCACAAGGCTTTTGCTTCCAGCGTGTGTATACCGATGATCGTTCATTGGACGAATCTGTAGCTGTTTATAATAAGGATGTGGTTAAAGCACCGAAAGGTTATCACCCAGTAGCTACCGTGGCAGGATATGACAACTACTACTTGAACGTGATGGCCGGGCCGACTCGTAAATGGCTATTCACTTGGGAAGAAGACCATAATTGGGTTAACAGTGAAAGCTATGCTAGAAAGCATGCGGAATAAAGTTGAAAAAGCCACGTAACGTGGCTTTTTCTTTGTGTATTCGCTTATTGTCGGTTTATATAGCCAATGACGATGTCTGAAATGCGTCGTTTTATTTATTGTTAGTATTATTTCACTGAATTATATTTATCGCTTTATGATTTTTCCGCATTCCGTGCAGCGGTGTATTGACTTGTAGACCAAGCGTTGCCAGAAATTCCGTTTTACACGTATAACTTGAGTGCAGCGGCATTCCATATGTGATATCCCTCTAACGAACAAATGTGCGTATAGTTTCTCAACTACTTGCTTAATAAATGCTGAATATTACATGTCTCTGGCACGTATATCCTTCTTTTATTAGTAATTTCTTACAATTAATAAGGATGTTGAAGTCATTATGACTATATGTGGCGGCTATATGAACAGTTTTTCATGCAAAACACTGTAGGTCAATAGGTGGTATTGACCTGCAGCGAAACTATCCTAAGTGTATCGAGGTTAGGAGAGTGAGTTAAAAGAAGCCCAAAGGATTGACATCATAGCTAACCAAGAGGTTTTTGGTGTTCTGGTAATGGTCAAGCATCATCTTGTGGGTTTCCCTGCCGATACCGGACTTTTTGTAGCCACCAAAAGCAGCATGTGCCGGGTAGGCGTGGTAGCAATTGATCCAAATTCGGCCAGCTTCGATATTACGTCCCATACGGTAGGCAAGGTTGGTATCACGGTCCAGACTCCCGCACCTAGGCCGTATTCCGTATCGTTGGCAATCGCCAGTGCCTCGGCCTCATCCTTGAAGGTCGTGATGGCAATGACGGGGCCGAAGATCTCTTCCTGGAAAACACGCATCTGGTTGTTTCCTTTTAGCATCGTCGGGGCAATATAGTAACCTTGCTCCCGCCCGTCAGTTTGTTTGACAGCGCTGCCACCCACCAGTACCTCGGCACCTTCGTTCCGACCGATTTCCAGGTAGCTAAGGATCTTGTCAAATTGCTCTTTTGATGCCTGTGCACCGACCTGGACGTCGGTGTCTAGCGGGTTGCCCTGCTTGATGTTCTGCGCGCGTTCGACAACTTTGACAATGAATTCATCGTAGATCGACTCATGGATCAATACACGTGAAGGACAGGTACAGACTTCCCCTTGGTTGAAGAAGGCCAGCAGCATCCCTTCGATACACTTGTCCAGATAGGCATCTTCGTGATCAAAGATATCGGAAAAGTAGATGTTCGGAGACTTGCCGCCAAGTTCGACTGTTGACGGGATCAGGCTGTCTGCCGCGCACTTAAGAATGTGGTTACCCACCTCGGTTGAACCGGTAAAGGCCAACTTTGCGATACGGTTGCTGGTGGCCAGTGCCTGACCGGCTTCATGGCCATAGCCATTGACGACATTGATAACGCCGGCCGGGATCAGGTCACCGATGATTTCCATCAAGACCAAAATTGACGTTGGCGTTTGTTCGGCAGGTTTTAGAACGACACAACAACCGGCAGCCATCGCCGGAGCCAGTTTCCATGCAGCCATTAGTATTGGGAAGTTCCAAGGGATGATCTGGCCGACGACCCCAATAGGTTCGGGGAAATGATAGCTCGCAGTGTTGATGTCCAGTTCTGCAGCTGAACCTTCCTGGGCTCGAATACACCCGGCAAAGTAGCGGAAGTGATCAACGACTAGTGGCAGATCGGCAGCAAGTGTTTCGCGTACTGGTTTGCCGTTTTCCCATGTTTCGGCAACTGCTAGCAGTTCGATGTTTTGTTCGATACGATCGGCAATTTTCAGTAGGATATTGGAACGTTCAGTGACACTGGTGGCAGCCCAGCTGGCACGTACACTGTGGGCGGCATCCAGCGCTAGGTTGATGTCGGCTTCCCCCGATTTGGCAACCTGACAATATGTCTTGCCGTTAACGGGCGAGGTATTGTCGAAATATTCTCCGCTGACCGGTTTTATCCATTCTCCGCCAATATAGTTATCGTACTGAGGCTTGAATGTAATAACAGCATTGTCGGTTCCTGGTTGCGCGTAGATCATAGGTCGTTCCTTCTGTGCTTCTGTTCACGAAATAGTGGCTGCCTGGATGCAGCTGATTGTTTTTAAGCGTGTTCTGTTGTGTTGCTCTCGCTTCTTACTAACGCAAACAGCAGGCCAGAATGTCAGACTTGTTGTTAATGAAATGTAACGTTATGATTAATAAAATTTTATGCAATAACCTCTGCATTCACAGATAAGATCGCCATCCTGTTGAAATTGTTCAACTGTTACAAAATGGCACACTTTATCTGTAACAACATGGAACAGTTAACCTATGCATCTATTCGTTGATTCTCCCCAGCAGGACTGGCTGGAACAATCTTGGCGCCGTAGCAACAGGCAGGGCTTGAAGAGCTGCATGCCCCGGAGCATGTTCGTCTTGAGCGAGAGCAGCTTATCCAGCGCCAATACAATGCAAAGCATTTAACTGCTGCGGTGGAGCAGTTGGCTATACCGCTGTTCAATCAGATGTTTGCCGGCACCAACAGCCGCCTTATTTTGACCGATAACGAAGGGGTGATTATCAGTGCATGGGGACAATCCCGGTTCGAACAGCGCTTGACCAGTATTGCTCTTGAGTCTGGGGTCTGTTGGCAGGAGAGTCTGAAAGGAACCAATGCCATCGGTACGGCGTTGGCCGATCAACGTTTTGTCGCGGTGATTGGCGATCAGCATTTTATTCGCAAGCATCGGTTCATCAGCTGTTCGGCCGGGCCGGTGTTTAGTCCATCTGGAGATCTGCTGGGGGTGCTGGATATAACCAGTGAACAGAAAGTGCACACGGAGCAGACACGGCTGCTTATCCAAAATATGGTGCAGCTGGTCGAAAATCGCCTGTTGTGCCAGGTACCCAATGGCAAAATACGCTTGATGTAGCATTTGATAAACAGCTGCTAAACAGTGGTTGGCAGGGGATCGTTATCGCTGACGAAGAGGGTCATGTGGTAGCGCATAATGCTGTCGCTGCCCGTTTGCTGGATCACCAGCAGATGCTGGGGTGCCATATTGATGTGTTGATGGATAGTTCGCTGCAAACCGTTAGTCGATCGCTAGTACCTTCCGGCGAGCTGGTTATTAGTTGCCAGCCGATCCAGAAGAAGACTTCTATAGCTAAGCCTTCACCGGTGTATTCGCCATCTTGCCCGCTTCATTATGGTGATAGCCGCATGGAGCAGGCGTGGCAGCAGGCCTGTAAGCTGATCAATAAAAATGTCAGCTTGTTGATTCTGGGCGAAACAGGAGTAGGAAAGGGAGAGTTTGTCAAACAGCTACATAGTCATAGCCAGCGTCATACCGGGCCACTGGTGGCGGTTAACTGCGGCGCGCTGCCGCAAGACTTGATTGAGTCGGAACTCTTTGGCTACGCGCCGGGAGCGTTACCGGCGCCAGTAAACAAGGGTACCAGGCAAGGTGCGACAGGCCGATAAGGGGATTTTGTTTCTTGATGAAATTGCCGATATGCCACTGGCGGCCCAATGTCGTTTATTGCATGTTTTGCAGGAAAAGGAAGTGGTGCCTATCGGTTGTAATCAGCCGATCAAGGTTGATATCCAAATTGTTGCCGCGACCCATAAAAACCTAGACGAACTCGTGGTGCAAGGGCTGTTTCGGCAAGATCTTTATTACCGTCTGAATGGGCTGATCCTGACGTTGCCTGCCTTGCGCGAGCGTCAGGATTGCGAGGCCCTGATTGCAGCTATCCACCGCAAGCATCAAAGTGGCGAGCAAGTGGTGTGCGAACATCTGATCAACTTGCTAACGGCTTATCATTGGCCCGGCAATATCCGTGAGCTGGATAATGTGCTGCGGGTGGCATCGCTACTGTCGGACGATGCCGAGCAACTTATGTTTAACCATTTGCCACAGCATATCGCCGAGCCGCTACTAAAACAGCGGCCAAGTGTGAAGCCAGAAAAGGCGGTAGCAAAAGATCTGAGAACAACTATTTCCGATACCCTGATAGAGACCTATCGTGCTAACAAGGGCAATATCAGCAAAACAGCAAGGATGTTGGGTGTCAGTCGAAATACCCTATATCGCAAGCTCAAGAAGTTGGGGATTGACTAGGACTTAACCTGCAAATCCGTTAACCAGTTAGCCAAGTTGTTCGTTCAGATAATCAACTAACATCCGGACTTTCGGTGACAGGTGGCGGTTGTGTGGGTACAGTGCCCAGATCCCGTCATCACTTTCGGTAAACTGGGTCAGCAGCGGGATCAGCTGGCCGCTGTCGATATACTCTTGCACATAATAATCCGGGAGCTGGACAATGCCAATCCCCTTGAGCGCAGCGTCGGTAAGCGCATGGCCGCTGTTGCAGCTCAGGCTGCCTTTGACCCGGATATTACGCGCTTTACCCTGTTCATGGAAACGCCAGTAGTCCAACGTACCCTGAAGGCAGTTATGCTGATCCAGCTCTGACAATGAATAAGGTACGCCATGGGTGGTCAGGTATTCTTCAGAGGCACAGACATACTGGGTACGAGAATCCAGTCGCTTTGCCATCATGCTGGAATCTTCCAGTTTGCCGAGTCGGATCGCCAAATCGAAGCCTTGATCGACCAAGTCTACCTTTTGGTTTGACAGCTGTAGGTGAACTTCGAGCTCTGGGTATTGCAGGGCAAAGTTGTTGATAAGTGGTGCGATAGTGCCTTCGCCGTAAGTGACGGGAGCCGTTACTTTCAGTATTCCTCGCGGCGAACTCTGTAGATTACCGATTGCACGTTCAGCTTCTTCCAATCCATCAAGTACCTGACGGCAGTGCTGATAATAAACCCGGCCGACATCGGTGACCGACACTTTACGGGTCGTGCGATAAAACAGCTTGGCTGCGAGCCTTTTTTTTCTAGTGAACTGATCTGACGGCTAACCTGAGCTGTTGAAATTCCTAATCTTTTTGAGGCTGCCGTAAAACTTTCTGCCTCCGCGACAGCGACAAATTCGCTGACCCCTTCCCAGTTAAACATTGTTCCACCCACGTAAAGGTTGCTGGCTAATAATTGAGATTATCTGTTTGTCGACAATAAATGCAAGAGGTTTGAAGGAGAGACACGACGTCGGGGAATTAGCTTTTCCAAACTTTCATTGTTACATATAGGTAAAAGTAATTTGTAACTTCCCCTGATTATCATCGTAAGGGAAGTCAATATAATGCACCCCATCGAAACGGAGCACACCGTTCGCATCGAATTATAAAAGACTGAAGATAGGACAAAGAAATGACTGCGCAAACTCTAAAATCACGTGCTGCTGAATACCTGAACAGTTAGGGCGAGTTGACATCTTATTAGTGTCAACCCGCCACAGAGTTTCATGATTTTTCGTTGTATTTACTGCCTTTCCCGCCCAGCCTCGGCTCAGCGGGCTTTTTTTTGCATCTGTATAAGTGGTGCTGTTTGGTTACTTCAGCTTGAACTTACCTACAATTGCTGCAAGCTGGGCGTTAACCGCTGCGATATTGACCGTTTCCTCAGCGGTATGCTTACCCCCAGTATCTAACTGGGCAACAATTTCGCTAATCGCCGACATGTTTCGGCTGACTTCCTGGGTCACACTGCTTTGTTCTTCTGCTGCTGTCGCTATTTGAGTGCTCAGATCGTTAATCTCGGAGACATAGTTGTTCATTGTCTCCAGACTTGTAGCGACGTCACTGGCACCATTTGCTGTTTCTTGGCAACGGAGCTTGGTGTTGTCCATGGCTTCAACCATAGATTTGTTACCGAGCAACAGCTGTTCTAGCGCTTCCTCTATTTCTGTTGTGCTTGCCTTCGTTCGGCTGGCTAGATTACGCACTTCATCGGCAACGACGGCAAAACCACGTCCTTGCTCACCGGCTCGTGCCGCTTCGATAGCTGCATTCAATGCTAACAAGTTGGTCTGTTCGGCTATCTCACCGATAACATTCAAGATGGCATTAATGCTCTGTGTCTCATCACTCATTCTCTGCACATTACTAGCGGCTGCATCGACATCGTTGATCAGTGCAGCAACAGTAATTTGAGCCTGGTTGACGATAACTTTTGATTTTTCGCTGGTGAGGTTTGCTTCTTGGGTAAACTGAGCCGCCTCTGCGGCATTAACGGCTACCGATTCTGCGGTTGAATTCATTTCTTCAACGGCTGTTACCACTTGCTCTGTTTCTGTAACATGGCTTTGTAAGATGGTTGTATTGTCATCGGCTTGGGTTTTTAAGGCTGCAACATTCGATTGTAGGTGACTTGATGCGGCTTGAATTTCCAGCATCATATTTTGCAGGCTTTCGATAAACAGGTTTATACCATTTGCTATCTGGCCTAAATCATCATCTGATTTTACATCCAAGCGCTGAGTTAAATCGCCATTCCCTTGTGAAAGGCTTACGACGGTTTCTTTTAGCTGCAAAATAGGGCGATAGAGTAGCCTTAAAACAGCGAGTACGAGAGCGATACCGAATACCACGAATCCTACAGTTGTAAGTAATGCATCCTCGCGAGCTGAATCGAGAGACGCATAG
>LLEN01000163.1_pt1 | contig 13995 bp, 17 predicted proteins | sample 595881 | NCBI WGS metagenome assembly LLEN01 (sample SAMN02919314, study PRJNA255460) | bioreactor metagenome | biome: chemostat; feature: culture 2012_10.3; material: sediment; isolation source: day86 10degC chemostat 2012 inoculated with Wadden Sea sediment taken from... | place: Germany: Bremen ...
CCTCCTTTGTGAAGTGGAGGGTTAGGGTGGGCTGCTAACTCGAAACTCGAAGCTGATACATTAGCTTTTTTTTAGCTCCTCTTGGCCGTTGTTGGATTTTTCACTGGTAACTGTGACCTGACTCCTATACAATCCGTCGCCGGAGTTGGCTAAGGTAATCGCTGCCTCGTTGATGTCCTTTGGGAGACTGACGGGGGGGAGGAAAGTCCGGGCTCCATAGGGCAGGGTGCCAGATAACGTCTGGGGGGCGTGAGCCCACGACCAGTGCAGCAGAGAGTAAACCGCCGATGGCTCGCTTGCGAGTACAGGTAAGGGTGAAAGGGTGCGGTAAGAGCGCACCGCGCGACTAGTAATAGTTCGTGGCACGGTAAACTCCACCCGGAGCAAGACCAAATAGGTCCCTAATGGCGTGGCCCGCGTTGGGGACGGGTAGGTTGCTTGAGCCTGTGAGCGATTGCAGGCCTAGAGGAATGGTTACCACCGCGTAAGCGGGACAGAACCCGGCTCATCAGCCAACTCCCCTCTTTTGTATAGAAGGTGGTGTCATGCTTTGGAAACGAAGCGGGCATCACCTTTTATCGTTTTAGGCTCAATTTCACAAAATTGAATTAATTAGCCCGTATCTGCCTAGTATCAATGTAAAACCTCCACATAGCATTATTATTTCTTTGTCAGAAATCATGCCTCTTGCTTGACAACTTTTTTTTGTCTCATACGTACACTTTGCGGTGGGATTTTGCGGGAAAAGCCGTTTTTAACGATAAATAAATGTGCTTTATTGCCTAAACCATGATTTGGCAGGTCATTTTCCTTCTGAATATACATTTTTAGGCTGAGGTGTTGCGGTTATATCTGGACATCCTTGGCTAGCTTTCACTACGGCTGAACTTATTTTTATGTCTGAACAATTTGAGCACGTTTCTGTTTTACTCCAAGAGTCTGTCGATGGCCTGGCAATTAAACCTGATGGAATTTATATCGACGGGACTTTTGGTCGTGGTGGGCACAGCCGGTTGATTTTATCTCAACTTGGTGAAGGTGGCCGTCTTTACGGCATTGACCGCGATCCACAGGCCATTGCCGAAGCGCAAAAGATAGATGATCCGCGTTTCAATATCATCCACGGTCCCTTTTCCGGCTTGGCCAAATATATGGAAGAGCGTGACCTGATTGGCCGGGTGGATGGCGTACTGCTGGATCTTGGCGTTTCCTCGCCGCAGTTGGATGACGCTGAGCGCGGATTCAGCTTTATGCGTGACGGTCCGCTGGATATGCGTATGGATCCAACATCTGGTCTTTCTGCTGCCGATTGGCTGGCGGAGGCGGATGCCGATGATATTGCCTGGGTATTGAAAGAGTTTGGTGAAGAGCGTTTTGCCAAGCGTATCGCCCGTGGCATCGTCGCCCATCGTGAGAACCCTGAAAAAGAGCCGCTGACACGTACCACCCAGCTAGCGGGCTTGATTGCCGAGGTCTCGCCATTTAGAGACAAGCATAAGCATCCGGCGACCCGCAGTTTCCAGGCTATCCGTATTTATATCAACAGTGAGCTGGATGAGATTGATACGGCATTGCACGGCGCGGTTGACGTTTTGGCTCCAGGCGGTCGCCTATCAGTGATCAGCTTCCATTCGCTGGAAGATCGCATGGTGAAGCGCTTTATTCGTAAGCAGAGTAAAGGGCCAGAGGTGCCAGCAGGCCTGCCGCTGACCGAAGACCAAATCAAGGCGCTGGGAACGGCAGATTTGAAGACGGTAGGTAAGGCTATTAAGCCGTCAAAGTCTGAAATTACTGATAATACGCGTTCGCGTAGTTCAGTATTGCGTCTGGCTGAACGAGTATGAGTTTGGCACCGGAACCCACGGAGAGTCTTGCTCGTTTGATCGCACGGGATCTCGTGTCGGTGGGACGAGTACCGTCTGTTCTGTTGGTTTTGGTGCTTGTCTCTGCCTTGGGGGTGGTATTGATCACCCACCATTCTCGTCAGTTGATTGCCAAGCAAGAGCTGTTGCTGATTGAGCGGGATCAGTTGGATATCGAATGGCGAAATCAGATCCTTGAGGAAAACTCACTGGCAGAACACAGCCGGATTGAGCGATTAGCCGAGAAAGAGCTAGAAATGAAACGCCCTTCTAGAGAAAGTGAAGTCATCGTACAGTAATAGATTTGATGAATATATTTAAGCGCCAACAATCGAAGAATCAGCGTCGCCAGAAAGCGCCACCGGTTTTTATCCCGTGGCGCTTTGGTGTTATATGTGGTTGCGTCGTACTGGCTTTGGTTGCCTTGGTTGGCCGGGCGGCTACATTCAAGTACTGGAGCCGGGCAAGCTGATCCAGGAAGGAGACATGCGCTCGCTGCGGGTGAAAGCCATGCCTTCAGCTCGCGGCATTATTTCTGATCGTAATGATGAACATTTGGCGGTCAGTGTGCCGGTTCAGGCCGTCTGGGCTGATCCGGTTCAAATATACAAAAATGGCGGTATTCAGGTTCCTGATCGTTGGTTTGCGTTGGCGGATGTCCTTGGGCTTGATCGCCAGCAGCTTCTATCCCGCCTTGAAAAAAAACAAGAAGCGTCGTTTTATCTACCTCCAGCGCCAAGTCAGCCCGGCGATGGCATCTTATGTCAACAAACTGAAATTGCCAGGCGTTGGGCTTAAAGATGAATCCCGTCGCTACTATCCAGCCGGCGAGGTCAGTGCCCACCTGATAGGGGTAACAGGTATTGATAGCCATGGTCTTGAAGGTGTTGAAAGTACCTATGATGGCTGGCTGACTGGTGAACCGGGCCGTAGGACGGTACGCAAAGACCGATATGGCCGGGTGGTCGAAAATATTTCCCTTAAGCAGCGTGAGCCGGGCCAACCGCTGAGCCTGAGCATAGATCAGCGCTTGCAGGCCGTCGCCTATCGAGCTGTCAAGCAGGCTGTCGTGGACTATCAGGCCACTTCGGCCACTGTTGTCATGGTTGATGTGCGTACTGGCGAGGTACTGGCTATGGTCAACGCGCCTTCCTATAACCCGAATAATCGCAATCAGCTACAGAGTTTCAGGATGCGTAACCGCTCGATCACTGATGCCATGGAGCCAGGTTCGACCATCAAGCCGTTTGTGGTACTCGCCGCAATGGAAAACGGGGTGGCGGATGAAGATACGATCATCGATACCGGTAATGGCCTAATGCAGGTTGGTGGCAGCCGGGTGAGGGATGTCTCCCGGGTCGGTAAAGCCAACTTGGCAAAGATCCTCAAAAAGTCGAGCAACATCGGGGTGAGTAAGCTGTCTTTGGCGATGCCAATTGATGCGGTACTGGGCATGTATAGCAGTGTCGGGCTGGGAGATGCTTCTGGGATCAACTTGATTGGCGAAGCGCAGGGTTTTTTTTCCCTGATCGTCGCCGCTGGTCGGATTTTGAACGGGCAACACTGGCATTTGGCTACGGAATATCCGTGACTCCGATTCAGTTGGTACGTGCTTATGCCACTCTTGGCGCCATGGGAGTGAGTCGTCCGCTGTCGATTTTGAAAACGGAAGACGTCGTTCCGGGGCGCCAGGTCGCGTCTGTGGAAAATACTCGCAAGCTACTGAATATGCTAGAGATGGTTACCGGTGAAGAGGGCAGTGCCAAACGTGCTGCTGTGCCGGGCTATCGTGTCGGGGCTAAAACCGGTACTGCCAAAAAGGCGGCTGCGGGCGGATACAGCGATGAATACATAGCGATGACTGCCGGCCTTGCCCCAATCAGTAATCCTCGCCTGGCCATGGTCGTGGTGGTGAACGAGCCTCAGGGTGACAAATATTATGGTGGTGCGATTGCAGCGCCGATTTTTTTTCGGAAGTGATGGAAAGTGCACTTCAGATTTTAAATGTTCCGCCAGATGCCGGTACAGGTGAATCGTTGAATATCGTCAATAACAGAGGCAATGCGCATGCCGGTAATTAATCAGAACAATAAAGTGGGAGCGTTATTGTCTCCATGGATTGCGGCAGCGACATTACCGACAGAGCTAGCCGATGTCGAGCTAACCGGGATGACTCTAGACAGCCGCCAGGTACGCGCTGGTGAGATGTTTGTCGCCGTTAATGGCCATGCAGTTGATGGCCGCCGGTTTATTCCTGCAGCGATTGAATCGGGTGCCGCCGTTATCTTGGCAGAAGCTGACGATATCGCTGAAAACGCGACAGTAGTAAGCCAGGATGGCATTTTTATTGTTTATCTTTACGATCTCGGGCATTTGCTATCAGCTATCGCCCGTCGCTTCTATGGACAGCCTGACGAGCAAATGAAACTGGTTGCCATCACTGGTACCAACGGCAAGACCACCATCAGCCAGCTGCTGGCACAATGGGCTGAGCAGCTAGACTACTGCGCGGGTGTGATGGGGACTACCGGAAATGGTTTGCTGCAGCAGCTAAAACCTGCGGTGAATACCACCGGCAGCGCGATAGAAATCCAGCAGGTATTGGCAGGCTTGGTTAATGACGGTGCTGACTTTGCTGCGATGGAAGTGTCTTCTCATGGTTTGGTGCAGGGCCGAGTCAAAGCATTGGACTTTGTTGCCAGTATTTTTACCAACCTGAGCCGAGATCACCTTGATTACCATGGTGATATGACTGCTTATGCTGCCGCAAAGAAAACCTTGTTTACCAATCACCAGTCCGGTATCGCGGTCATTAATGCCGATGACGAGGTTGGTCGTGAGTGGCTGGCTTCTTTGCCGGATGCCGTTGCTGTTGCCAGTGAGCAATCCAATCTGAGCAAGCATTCAGGCCGTGCACTGTGGCTTGAACAGGTGGAATACAGTACCAGGGTGTTACTGTCGTTTTTGACTCCTCTTGGGGAGGCGGTAAGTTTACGGCACCGCTGGTTGGCTCGTTTAATGTGATGAACCTGATGCTGGCTCTGGCGACATTGCTGGCTACAGGGCATGCTTTGTCGCTTCTGATTGAAACGGCACCAAGGCTTCAGGCCGTTATCGGGCGAATGGAAGTTTTTCAAAAGCCTGACAAAGCTATGATGGTTGTTGATTATGCTCATACACCAGATGCGCTGGAAAAAGCATTGCAGGCTTTGCGTGTGCACTGTCGTGGCAAGTTGTGGTGTATTTTTGGCTGTGGCGGCGATCGTGACAACGGCAAGCGCCCGATGATGGCCGGTATTGCCGAACGGTTGGCCGACAAGATCATTTTGACGGATGATAACCCGCGTAGTGAAGACCCTGCGGTTATCGTTGCTGATATGCTGACAGGGTTGCAACAGCCAGATTCGGCTGTCGTGATCCACGACCGTCATGCTGCTTGTAAGTGGGCACTGACCTCTGCTGAGGCAGATGATATTATCTTAGTTGCCGGCAAGGGACATGAGGACTATCAGATCTTGGCAGATCGTACGATTCACTACTCTGACCGCGAAACTGTCGGGGAACTATTGGAGAATAACGCATGATTGAGGTTCGGCTTTCACATCTGGCTGAAGTTTTAGCGGCTGAACTGATTGGCAGTGATGCTGTCATTGCAGAGGTGTCGACAGATACGCGCAAGATTGCGGATCAGACATTGTTTATCGCCCTCAAAGGTGAGCGCTTTGATGCCCATGACTTCTGTCAGACAGCCAAGGATAACGGTGCTGGTGCTCTGTTAGTAAGTAGGCACTTACCTGTCGATCTGCCGCAGCTGGTTGTAAAGGATACTCGTTTGGCACTGGGACAGCTCGGTGCCTGGCTTAAGGCTCGTATGGAGCAGCAACATGGCTTGAAAACGCTGGCATTGACTGGTAGCTGTGGCAAAACCACGGTCAAGGAGATGGTGGCTGCCATCCTGAGCCAGAAAGGCCGGGTGCTGGCAACCGCAGGCAACTTTAATAATGATATCGGCGTTCCCCTGACCCTTTTGCGTTTGGAACCGAGCCACGAATATGCAGTGATTGAGCTTGGTGCCAATCATCAGCAGGAAATCTCCTATACCACCGCATTGGTGAAACCGCAGGTTGCGTTAATTAATAATTTAGCTGCCGCCCATCTTGAAGGTTTTGGCTCACTACAGGGAGTAGCCAAGGCAAAAGGTGAAATATTTGAAGGGCTTGCTTCAGTTGAAGCGAGTGCTGATGAAGCCGTTGCCGAAACAAGGGCAGTTATCAACCTGGATTCTAATGAACTGGCAATGTGGCAGCCGTTGCTCTCTGGGCATCGACTAATCACTTTTTCTGCGACACAAACGACGGCTGACTTCTCAGCAAGTGACATATTTATTAACAGTCAAGGCCGAGCTTGTTTTACAATGCGCACCCCAGACGGTGATATGCCAGTCACGTTGACACTGGCTGGTGCCCACAATGTTGCCAATGCACTGGCTGCTGCTGCGTTAAGCATGGCAATGGGGGCGACACTGGAGCAGGTGAAAAGTGGTCTGGGACAGGTAGATAATGTAAAAGGGCGGGTGGATATTACCTTGCCTCGTGATGGCCTGCGTCTCATCGATGATACCTATAATGCCAGTGTGGCTTCTGTGAAAGCGGCGATTGACTTGCTTGCTACTTTTTCAGGCCAGCGCTGGTTTGTGCTTGGCGATATGGCTGAGTTGGGCAATGACAGTGCAGCACTGCACCGGGAAGTGGCTGAATATGTCATGGCTAAAAAGCTGGAGCAGGTACTAACATATGGCCGGGCCAGTGCCGTGGTCAGTGAAATAAATCACGGCCAACATTTTGATGATAAATCTGACCTGATCAGATTGTTGAAAGAACAGCTTAATCATCAACTTAATTCACAACATACAGAAATTACAGTGTTGGCAAAGGGAGCACGTAGTTCCCGAATGGAAGACGTTGTTGCTGCACTGCAGGAAAATGCATAATGATTTACTGGTTAGCTGACTTATTAGAGTCCACGTTCCCTTTTTTTTCCGCCTGTTTGAATACCTGACGTTTCGCGCGATTGTCAGTGTGTTGACGGCTTTGCTGCTCTCTCTGTGGATGGGGCCACGTTTGATTGCCCGCCTGCAGCTGCTGCAAATTGGCCAGGTGGTGCGCCATGATGGTCCGGAGTCGCACTTCAGCAAGCGTGGTACGCCGACCATGGGCGGTATCATGATCCTGGCAGCAATTGCTATCACTGTTCTGCTGTGGGCCGATCTTTCTAACCCATACGTCTGGGCGGTGCTGACCGTTATGCTGGGCTATGGGGCTGTTGGTTTTGTTGACGACTACCGTAAAGTGGTCCGCAAGAATACCGACGGCTTGATTGCACGCTGGAAGTACTTCTGGCAGTCGGTGATCGCCTTCGGCGTTGCCTTTGCCCTGTATGTGCATGGCCAAGATACCGTGGCGACACAGCTGGTGGTACCGTTCTTTAAAGATGTTATGCCACAGCTGGGCCTGTTTTATATTGTCTTTACCTACTTTGTTATTGTCGGTACCAGCAACGCGGTGAACTTGACCGACGGCTGGATGGTCTGGCTATTATGCCGACGGTGATGGTTGCAGCAGGGATGGCGTTTATTGCTGGGCGACCGGAAACGTGAATTTTGCCAACTACCTGCATATTCCTTACCTGAAAGATGCCAGTGAACTGGTGGTCGTCTGTACGGCGATTGTTGGTGCTGGTTTAGGTTTTTTTTGTGGTTTAACACCTATCCGGCACAGGTTTTTATGGGCGATGTCGGCTCATTGGCCCTTGGCGGAGCTCTGGGTACGATTGCGGTACTGGTCCGTCAGGAGCTTCTGCTAGTGATCATGGGCGGTGTGTTCGTGATGGAGACCGTATCGGTGATCCTGCAGGTAGGCTCGTACAAACTTCGTGGCCAGCGTATTTTCCGTATGGCGCCTATCCATCACCACTATGAGCTCAAGGGCTGGCCGGAACCGCGGGTGATTGTCCGCTTCTGGATCATTACCCTGATGCTGGTTCTGATTGCACTGGCAACACTGAAGGTACGTTAAATGAATGGCTTGGACGGTGTGGAAAAGGTTGTTGTTATTGGCTTGGGGATGACCGGACTGTCGGTGGTAAACCACCTGCTGCGTCAACCTGACGAGTTTGATATCAAAGTGATCGATACCCGTCTGACACCGCCTGGGCAGGATAAGTTGCCGCCGCAGGTAGCACTTTGCAGTGGCGGGTGGAGTATGGATTGGCTGCTGACGGCTGATTTGATTGTCGCCAGTCCGGGGATTGCACTGGCTACGCCTGAGTTGGTCGCAGCGGCAGAAGCCGGGATTGAGATTGTCGGCGATATTGAACTTTTTGCCCGGGCGGTGAACAAGCCGGTAGTGGCTATCACGGGTTCCAACGGCAAAAGTACCGTCACCAGTCTGGTCGGCGAGATGGCCAGGGAAGCGGGGATCAATGTTGGCGTCGGAGGTAATATAGGCTTTGCGGCTTTGGATATGCTGGCACAGGATCACGATCTCTATGTGCTTGAGCTGTCGAGTTTCCAGCTAGAAACCACCTCTTCGCTGCAGCTAAAAGCGGCGGTATACCTGAATCTTTCCGAAGATCATATGGATCGTTATGTCGGACTGGAAGATTACAGCCAGGCCAAGATGCGGATCTTTGAGCATGCGCAGCTGGCGGTGTATAACCGCGATGATTTGGCAACCTGCCCCAAAGCCATCTCTGGCGAGATGACCAGCTTTGGCTTTGACTCGGCAGAATATGGTTTGGTTACTGTTGAAGGGGAGGAATACCTTGCAGTCGCTCAGCAACCTGTGATGGCAACTGGCGATATTGCTTTGGTTGGTCGCCACAATGTTGCCAATAGTTTGGCGGCGTTGGCATTGGCCGATGCGGTCAGTATTGACCATTCGGCAGCTCGCCAGGCGCTAAAGCGATATAACGGCCTGGCACACCGGTGCCAGTTGGTCGCCAGCTCGCACGATGTACGATGGGTTAACGATTCTAAAGCGACGAATCTTGCCAGTACACTGGCTGCGCTGAAAGGGCTGAATCTATCCGGTAAACTGCACTTATTGATGGGTGGAGATGGCAAGGGGGCCGATTTTTCGGAACTTAAGCCCGTATTGGCTGACTTAAATGTACAGCTTTACTGTTATGGGCGTGATGGCCATCATTTTGCCCCACTTGTTGAAAATCCGTTATCTGTCGAGACCATGGAGCAGGCAATGATTATAGCGGCAAAAGCGGCGCAGGCTGGCGATATGATTCTGTTATCCCCGGCATGTGCGAGCTTTGACCAATTCCCTAATTTTATGGCTCGTGGTGATGCATTTGTCGCATTGGCAACTGAGCTACAGAACACCGTTTCCGGAGCGAATTGATGCTGGGGCAGGTCAGAGAGGGTTGGTCGGCGGTCTGTGAGTGGTTGACTCGGCCGGCAGCACCTAGCATGTATGACCGCCAATTGGTGTGGATAGCACTGGCGTTGATGGTGACGGGACTGGTGATGGTGACGTCTGCTTCGGTGCCTGTGGCAACCCGTCTGACTGATATGCCTTTCTATTTTGCATTGCGCCACGGCTTTTTCCTAGCTTGTTCGCTGGTGATCGCCGGCTTTATGGTACAAATTCCGCTTGAGCGCTGGCGTCAGTTCAGCGTACCGATGCTGCTGGTGTCGATTATGCTGTTGATTGCAGTTCTGGTGATAGGGCGCTCGGTCAATGGGGCATCACGCTGGATTCCGTTGGGGGTTTTCAACCTCCAGCCTGCCGAGGTAGCAAAGCTTTCGCTGTTTATCTTCCTCGCCGGATATCTGGTCCGCCAGTATAATCAGGTGCGGGATAGCTTTTTTTTGGATTTATCAAGCCGCTGGTTGTCTTGGCCATTCTCGCAGTACTACTTCTGCAGCAACCAGATCTGGGCTCGTTTGTGGTGATGTTTGTTACCACTGTCGGCATGCTGTTCATTGCCGGTGCCAAGCTGTGGCAGTTTTTGGCGATGCTCGCCGCAGCGGTGTTGGGGATCGCCCTGCTGATTGTTTTCGAACCATATCGTCTGCGCAGGGTTACTTCGTTTATGGATCCGTGGGAAGATCCCTTCGGCAGCGGTTACCAGCTAACGCAGTCGCTGATGGCTTTCGGCCGCGGGGACTGGCTGGGCCAAGGATTAGGAAACTCAATCCAAAAGCTTGAATATTTGCCCGAAGCGCATACTGATTTTGTGTTTGCGGTACTGGCCGAAGAGGTCGGTCTGCTTGGGGTAACGGTAGTACTGCTGCTGATTTTTTTTCTTTGGTTTTCAAGGCGCTCTTTATCGGCCGAAAATGCCTGCAGTCAGGCCAACTTTTTGGTGGTTTTCTGGCATTTGGTTTTGGCTTCTGGTTTGCCTTTCAGACGCTGGTCAACGTCGGGGCTGCTGCTGGCCTAGTACCAACCAAAGGGCTGACCCTTCCGCTGATCAGCTACGGTGGCTCCAGTTTATTTATCATGCAACGGCAGTCGCCATATTGGTACGCATTGATCATGAGCAGCGCTTGGCTGCCAAATTTGGTCCTGCAGAAGAATTAGATGATGACGACAATGAACAAGAATAAACGCTTGCTGGTTATGGCTGGTGGTACCGGAGGTCACGTTTTTCCTGGACTCGCTGTTGCCAAGAAACTTCAGCTGGAGGGATGGGAGATTCGCTGGTTGGGCACAGCCGACCGGATGGAAGCCGATCTGGTGCCGAAGCATGGTATCGAAATTGACTTTATTAAGGTTAAAGGTCTACGGGGGCAGGGTTTCGCTCGTTTGCTTACCGCCCCGTTTAAGATTGTTGGTGCGATTTTACAGGCTCGTCAATATATTAAAGCCTGGCAGCCCGATGCCGTATTGGGTATGGGGGGCTATGTCAGTGGTCCGGGTGGGGTTGCCGCCTGGTTATCCGGTGTGCCGGTTGTCTTGCACGAGCAAAATGCCGTAGCGGGGCTGACCAACCAATGGCTCTCACGTATTGCATCGAGAGTCCTGCAGGCTTTTCCGGGGGCATTTTCGGGCAAAGAAGTTGTCGGTAACCCTGTTCGCAAGGATGTTACCTTGCTGCCTGCGCCAAGTGAACGGTTTGCCGGCCGTCAAGGGCCGGTTCGTATCTTGGTTATGGGCGGAAGCCAGGGCGCGCGTATTTTGAATCAGACGATGCCTGAAGTTGCCGGGATCCTGGGCGAAAGCGTCACTATCTGCACCAAGCAGGCAAAGGTAGCCTAGTCGTAACTGAACAGGCGTATAGAGATAAAGCAGGTACTCATCATAAAGTGACAGAGTTTATTGATGATGTTGCCGCCGCCTATGCATGGGCTGATATTGTTGTTTGCCGATCCGGTGCACTCACCGTGTCTGAATTATCAGCAGCTGGCGTAGGCGCAATATTTATTCCATTTATGCACAAAGATCGTCAGCAGGCATTGAACGCTGATCATCTGGTGCAGTGCGGGGCGGCAAAGATGATTGAGCAGATGGATCTGACCGCACAGGGCCTGGCAGAAGAATTAAACCAATTAGACCGTGACTCGCTTGTCAAAATGGCAAGTGCTGCGCGCGATGCAGCGATCCTTGACGCCGATGGGCGTGTTGCCGATGTGATCAAGTCGCTAGCAAATAAATAAGAGACAGAGTGATGAGTAAACTGGATAACCCGCAATTAGCAAAAATCAGAACAATGGTGCCAGAGATGCGTCGTGTAGAGCGTATTCACTTTGTTGGGATTGGCGGAGCGGGATGAGCGGTATCGCCGAAGTGTTAGTCAATGAGGGCTATTGTGTCAGTGGTTCGGATATTGCGCCGAATGCGGTCACTGAACGCCTGATAGAAAAAGGGGCTGAACTCTTCTTTGGCCATGCTGCCAGCAATGTAGAAGGTGCCAGTGTTGTGGTCGTTTCCACTGCGATTGCCGCCGATAACCCTGAACTTGTCACTGCGCGGGAGCTGAGGATCCCGGTTGTTCGCCGGGCTGAGATGCTTGCCGAGCTAATGCGCTACCGTCATGGCATTGCTATTGCCGGCACTCACGGTAAAACGACCACTACCGCACTGACTACGCAGATTTACTCTGAAGCAGGGCTCGATCCGACATTCGTCAATGGCGGCCTCGTGAAAAGTGCCGGTACCAATGCGCGTCTGGGTTGCAGCCGCTACCTAATTGCCGAAGCCGACGAAAGTGATGCGTCATTCCTGCATTTGCAGCCGATGGTATGTGTGGTAACGAATATTGAAGCCGATCATATGGAAACCTATGGCGGCGATTTTGAAGTGCTGAAGCAGACGTTCATCGATTTCCTGCATAACTTACCATTCTATGGCTTAGCCGTGATGTGTATTGATGATCCGGTGGTTCGTGAGCTGCTGCCAAGAATTGGCCGTCAGGTGATCACTTATGGCTTTGCCGAAGATGCTGACGTGCGTCTGGTTGACTATAATCAGCAAGGTCAGCAGGGATATTTCACTATCTTGCGTCAGGGCAAGCCGGCGTTGAATATTAAGCTGAATATTCCTGGTGAGCACAACGCACTCAATGCGACTGCCGCTGTTGCCGTTGCGACAGAGGAAGGTGTCGAAGACGAGGCGATTATTCGTGCACTGGCTGAATTTCAGGGAACGGGACGTCGCTTTGACCACTTAGGCGAGTTTGACTCCGGTAACGGAACCGTCATGCTGGTGGATGATTATGGTCATCACCCGAGTGAAGTGGATGTAACAATCAAGGCCGCACGTGCCGGATGGAAGGAAAAGCGTCTGGTTATGGTATTCCAGCCTCACCGTTATAGTCGTACCCGTGACCTCTACGATGATTTTGCCAATGTACTGGAACAAGTTGATGTGTTGGTGATGTTGGATGTGTATGCGGCAGGTGAAGTGCCAATTGCAGGTGCCGATGGGCGTGCTCTTTGCCGCACCATTCGCGGACGCGGCAAGATCGATCCGATTTTTGTGCCTAGCAGCGATGCGTTGCCGGCGGCATTAGCCAATATTATTCAGAATGATGATTTAGTTTTAACTCAAGGTGCGGGAGATGTTGGTAGGATTGCCCGCCAACTGGCTGAAATGAAGTTGAATATTGCAGAAATGAACCATGACTAACCTATTCATCTACTGTTAGAGGTGAAATGGTACATTTATTGCATTGTTTTTAAACAGCAAAGTGTCCATGATATAACCATTTATTAGGTTTTGATCTCAGGATATGAAAGGAAATCTTCAACAATAGTTGGAGAGCTGCGGGTTGGTCGGTATAATCGATCAACTTTGTATATTCCTACCTGACTTTTGCAAACGTCAGATATCCCTCCGAGTGATTTTGGAGGTGATTACGACGATTGAGGTAAGGGCAACAAACGATATATGGCTGATGCAGTCTTGAAAAGAGTATCCCTGCCTCCCTCTGCTACAGCAGCACATTGGGGAGGAGCGGCGTTTTTTTTCTTTTTGTAATTGGTTTTATCGCCTGGCTTTTTAGTGCAGGGATAAACTGGATGACAGATGCCAATCGGCTGCCGTTATCGCAACTGGTTATTCAGGGAAAGCTGGAGTACCTGAGTGCTGACGAAGTTCGCCAGGGAATATTACAGTTGGATCATCTAGGGAGCTTTATGACCCAGGATGTTGACAAAATCCAACTGGCCTTGGAAGCACTGCCTTGGATCTCAAGAGCGTCGGTACGAAAGCAGTGGCCAGATTCAATCAAAGTATTTTTGGTTGAACACCAGCCTGCGGCAATCTGGAACCAGCAACACCTGGTGAATACCGAAGGTACGGTGTTCAGGGCGCTGGCAGAGCAGGTAAGAGAGAAAAGTCTGGCCGAATTAACGGGGCCGGAAGGTAGCAGTCGGGAAGTGCTGGCTGCGTTGCATGAGATGCAACCAAGATTACAGCTTGCGGGGTTCGAAATTGCCTCTTTGGCATTAAATGAACGCCGAGCCTGGCGAGCATGGTTAACAAATGGAGTTCGACTCGAATTGGGTCGAGAAGCCCGAATGGAACGCCTTGAGCGTTTTATCGGATTATATCCTGAATTAGAGCAGCAAGGAAAAGCCATTGAGTACGTAGACTTGCGCTACGACACCGGGGCT
>LLEN01000164.1_pt1 | contig 13910 bp, 17 predicted proteins | sample 595881 | NCBI WGS metagenome assembly LLEN01 (sample SAMN02919314, study PRJNA255460) | bioreactor metagenome | biome: chemostat; feature: culture 2012_10.3; material: sediment; isolation source: day86 10degC chemostat 2012 inoculated with Wadden Sea sediment taken from... | place: Germany: Bremen ...
CTGCAGCACTTTATGAACCAGGGTGGCCAGCTCTTATGGTGGTTGGCTGCTGTGGTTGTACTGAGTTGGCTGCTGGTGGTTGAGCGGGTGATATACCTGCTCATCACGTACCCAAAGCAGAAGAACCATTGGTTATCGCAATGGCATGCAAGGCAAGACCAGACTTCCTGGTATGCCCATGCGCTGCGTGATGGTTGGTTGAGCGAAGCGCGTATTGCCTTGAACCAGAATTTGAATTTAATCAAAGTGCTGGTTGCCATTTGCCCGATGCTGGGATTGCTTGGCACGGTTACCGGATGATTTCGGTGTTTGACGTGATGGCGACGCAGGGTAGTAGTCAGCCGCGTCTAATGGCCTCCGGGATCTCGTTGGCTACCTTGCCGACCATGGCCGGAATGGTAGCGGCACTTGCCGGTATGTTCGTACATGCACGTCTTTCGAAGGCCTGTCACCTTCGCGAACTTAAGTTAGAAAAGTTATTAAGGAGTCAGTGATGAGACTGAATCGTCCGTCCTCTGCTCGAGAAGAAGCCCAGGTTGATCTGACATCGATGCTGGATATTGTCTTTATCATGTTGATCTTCTTCATCGTGACCAGCTCGTTTGTTCGAGAGTCCGGAGTAGAGGTTAATAGACCTCAGGCAAGCAATGTTGTGAGCCAGAAAGACGCCGGAATTTTTATTGCGATTACGTCTGCTAACGATATTTATATTGATAAGCGTGTTGTGGATGTTGAACGTGTTCAGGCTACTCTCGAGCATCTACTATTGGAGCAACCGGAAGCCTCTTTGGTCATTCAGGCCGATGAGCATGCCTATAACGGTACGGTCGTTAAGGTAATGGATGCTGCGAAAGGGGCTGGCGTCAAGAAGATTGCGTTGGCCGCGGAGAAACGCTGATGTTGCGATTACTCATTGCGTTGCCTATCGCGATGGCAATGGCGCTAGGGTTATTCACCTTTATGGCCTGGATGGTTGATAATGGCCATCAACGTGCACCGGAAGACAAGCAACTGCTTGCCTTTGATATGGTGATGGTTGAGCAGGAGCGTGACGCCCAGCGACGTCAGCGTGTTGCTCCTGAAAAGCCTGATACGCCTGAACCTCCACCAGAAGCTGTGCCGACGGCCTCACAGACCACGGCAACGACAGTGGCACCGACGATGCCAAGTTTGGCACTGGATACCGCTATTTCAGGCTTGGCGATTTCTGTGCCGAAGTTTTCGGATTTTGGTGCAAACCAGCAGGCAATGCCACTTTATCGGGTCGAGCTCGATATCCACCTCGAGCAATGAAAAGAGGGGCTGAGGGCTATGTCGTTATTTCATTTACGATTGACCCACAAGGGCGCCCTAAAGATTTGAAGGTGTTGGACGCAGTACCACGCCGCTTGTTTGAGAAAGAAGCGACCCGCGCTTTACGGAAATGGAAGTACCAGCCTAAGATTGTCGATGGCAAAGCAATTGCTCAAATAGGTCAAACTATCAGACTGGAGTTTGAGATCAAAAAAAATGATGAAGAAATTCGCACTTATATTTGCTCTGGTATTGATGGCAGGGCCTGTGAATGCAGAACTTTCCCAGTATACGGCTGGCAAAGTACAACGCGCCAACAATTTGCAGCAAGAAGAAAAATTGGACGAGGCCATCGAGCTGCTAGCCGAGTTGTCACCGTCCAAAGCGTACGATCGCGCCTTCGTAAAACGTATGTTGGGCGTGTATTACTGGCAAAAAGGTGATACCAAAAAAAAGCCGTAGTCAATATATCTGATGCAGTTGAAAGTGGGTTACTACAAGACGAGCAGGCGTGGGTAACCCAGCGCATGCTGGCAGATATTTTACTCTCTGACGAGCAGTTCAAGCGTGCCTTGCCGCATTATTATCAGTTATCCAAATCTATCCCTGAAACGCAAAAAGCGGATGAACTTTGGCTTCGTATTGCCCAGACTCATTATCAGATCAGTGAGTGGAAGCAAGTATTGTCGGCATTGAAAACTTATGAGTTGCTAAATCGTGTTGATGATGTGCAGCCGTTGACGATTAAGCTGGGAGCTCAGCTTCAGCTTCAACAATGGCGCCAGTCTTTACCGACGTTGAAGCGTTTGATCACGCTTGAGCCCAACAAAGCGGCATGGTGGCAACAGATGGCCGGGATCCAGCTACGGCTGAGCCGCTCGAAGGATGCATTAGACACCTTGGTTTTAGCGAAGCGACAGGGTGTCGAATTGAGTCAGCAGGATTTGAAAACCCTGGCGCAGCTTTATGCTCAGCGCGGTATCCCCGAAAGGCTGCTGTCATTTATGCCAGTTGAAAGGGGCAAAAAAAATGATGTTGAGCTGGTATCATCTCAGGCAATGTATTGGCAAATGGCCAAAGAGTGGACAAAGCTATTTCCGTTTGGTCACAGGCTGCCGAGCTAGATAATAAGCACCGATGGCCTCTGGCGCAGTTGCTGCTTCAGGAAGGGCATTATCGTAAGGCGATAGCCGAGCTAGATAAAGTGACGTTGAAAGGTCGCATGGATGATATAGAGCTCGCCAAGGTACGTGCCTATTATAAGCTCGAAAATTTCGAGCAGGCTATTATCCATGCCAAGATGGCCAACAACATAAAATCGACGTCGGCGTCGAAAAGCTGGATCAAGTATCTCAGCCAAATGCGTAAGATGGACAGCTAGCCAATCATTTATGATTGTTTGTTTCAATGGAAGCCTCTTTTTCGAAAGAGGTTTTTTTTATATTCGAGAAAACAATATAACTCACAGCAATTACCATGAGTAGAGTTAAGCTATAAGTAACTTGTCACTGAATGGTTCGATTATGGATATCCCCATACGGAAAATGACTTGGAAGACGATGAGGCGGTTAATCCGCCAACTAACGCAATGCAAAGTGTGAAATCTCTCGTCTTTCTTATTCTAGGGGGCATCTATGTCTGTTAATGAAATACGTAACGTAGGATTTATTGGTCAAAGCGGGGTTGGAAAAACGACGTTAATTGAACGTCTACTGTATGAGTCTCGGTCATCAACGCACTTAGGGAGTGTCAAAGAAGGGGATACGATAACGGATTTTGATCCCCAGTCTATCCAGTACCAGCACAGTATCGAAGCGACACCCGTCACGTTAACTTGGCTTAATCACCGAATGAATTTTATAGATACACCGGGTTTGCCTGAGCTGCTTGGGCGAACTTTGAGTGTGTTTCCTGCCGTTGAAGCCACTGCATTGGTACTTGATGCTAATACCCCACTCAATCAAGTGTCAGAACGTTTGTTTGCTTTTGCCCAAGAGCAGCAGAAGTGCCAGATGGTTATTATTAATAAGCTTGATTTGAATCCCCAGCTATTGGGTGAACTCCTCTCGGAGATTTCGGCATATTTTAGTCGCTGCTGTCTACCGATTAACCTGCCGTCAGAAGATAGCAAGAGTGTGATTGATTGTTATTTTGAGCCAGACGATGACTGCGCCACTTTGTTCGATAGTGTGTCGAGTGTTCATGAGCGACTTATTGATCAGGTTATTGAGGTTGATGAAGCCTTAATGGAGCTTTACCTTGAACAAGGCTCGGAATTGTCACCACAGCAATTACATGATCCATTTGAAGAAGCATTACGAACCGGTCATGTTATTCCTATCTGTTTCGTTTCGGCTGAAACAGGAGCCGGAGTTGAGCTGTTATTGAGAACACTGGCTGAAATTATGCCGACGCCTGATGAAGCAACCCGCCGTTACTGGAAAAACAGGGAAAACAGATTCGGGTAAATTGTGATCAGCTGGATCACAGCGTTGCCCATGTCTACAAGGTGAGTGTTGATCCTTACCTAGGGAAACTTGCGTATATTCGCGTTTTCCAAGGTGAGATCAATGCAGGAAGCCAGCTATATATTGGCGAAAGTAACAAGGCTTTCAAGGTGGGGCACCTCTATCAGCTGCAAGGGAAAAAAAACGGATTGAAATTACCAGCGCTAAAGCCGGTGATTTTTGCGTGCTGGCAAAAGTCGATGATCTCAACTTTGACTCTGTTGTTCATGACTCCCATGATGAAGACGATATCATAATGCAGACACTGTCTTTTCCTGCGCCTATGTATAGCCGGGCTATTCGGCCGATGAAACGGGGGGACGAACAAAAGCTCTCGGAAGTACTGCAAAAAAAATAGCGGCGGAAGATCCCACTTTGCGCCTTGAGCACCGTACCCGTACCAATGAAACCGTACTCAGCGGTCAGGGGGAATTCCACCTTAAGATTGCGATGGAAAAGATGGAGTCCTTATATAAGGTGACAGTGGCCGCCTCTCAACCAAGTATTGAATATTATGAAACCATCACTCAGCCAGCAGAAGGACGTTATCGCCATAAAAAGCAAAGTGGCGGTGCCGGACAGTTTGGTGAAGTGCAGCTCAGGGTTCGTCCGTTAGAGCCTGAGTCGGGCTTTGTCTTCGTTAATAAGGTAGTGGGAGGCGCGATCCCGACATCGTTGATCCCTGCGGTAGAAAAGGGGATCCGTCAGGCTGTTGATGAAGGTGCAATTTCAGGTAATCCAATTCGAGATATTGAAGTCACTGTGTACGATGGCAAATATCATTCGGTAGATTCGAAAGAAATAGCCTTTGTGATAGCCGGGAAAAAAAAGCCTTTCTAGATGCTGTAAACAAAGCAAGCCCTATTGTGTTGGAACCCATTGTTGAACTGTCATTGGTAATACCTACCATGGCTGTTGGTGATGTTACCGGAGATCTTGCTGGAAACCGAGGCGTAATTATTGGTACCAATGCTGCGCCGAACAACCAGACATCTTTAGATGCGCAGGCTCCGCTTAATGAGCTGCAGGATTACTCTCAGCGATTACGAGCAATCACCGGCGGTGAAGGGTGCTTCAGCATGACGTTGAGCCATTATGAGCAAGCTCCGATGAATGTACAAAAAAAAGGGTGTGTGGCGATAGCCTCGCTAGCTGATCAGAACCCTACCTTAAATAATGCCCGGCAGCTAATAGGTTGTCGGGCATTATTTTGTTTTATATCAATAGGATAATGTTGTTTTTCTTGCTGTGATCGCTGTTCCAGAAAGTGATTGTATTATCACTTATTTTGCGAGTGTAAATAATAAAACCGTTATATATCTTTTTTTTGGTACAAAATCAGGTCTAGCATCTGTAAAAACGTGATGTTATGCGCATGTGGCATAGATTTAGTTTAGTTTATATACTTATATTTTTTTTGCTTGCTCTATAATTGATTGTTTTTATTAATGAATAATACCCATCATTTCACACCTCCAATGCTTCGAAGATAAAATTTAGTTATAACCAAGTGTGATACATGTCGGTATTACATTGATATTTAGGATGTTAATGTCTGTCTCGCTTTAAATTGCAAATAAGAACAACAACTTAATCGAGCAATATTGTATTGGTAGGTATAGGGTGATTGTTTCCTCTAGGGGGAGGCTGCCTCTAATCGTTTATCAATACTCTTGCTTGTTGCGAATAAAGAACCGTTATATGAAGGAAAATATAATGAAAGCAAGACAGTTTTATCTTTCGGCTATTTCTGCTGCTGTAATGGCAGCAATTTCTATTCCAGCTTTAGCTGCGGTTGACGCCGTTCCGCCAGTTCCTTTTGAAGAATTAACAACAGTTAAAGGAACGATTATTGAGCCTGTTGTTCAAGAACCTCGGATCGGAACCCGGTCTAAGAGAAGTCTTAGCGACGCCGCTGGCCAGCTTGACGGTGATTGGTTTAACTTAGACCCAGAGATGGATGGCATTGAAGGCTCAAGTGTTGATCGCGTCTATAACACGATCACACTACAGCCAAGTTATAAACCGGTTGTTGTGGCTGTGATTGACTCGGGTGTTGATGTTCACCATGAAGATCTTCTGGGTAAGATTTGGGAAAATCCTTATGAGATCCCAAATAATGGTTTTGACGATGACTATAACGGTTATGTCGATGATGTTAATGGCTGGAACTTCATTGGCGGACGCGATGGTTCTCATGTTGCCTATGATACGCTTGCAGTGACTCGAGAGTATAAGCGCTATCTGGCTTATAAAGACTTTGGCGTTTGGCTGACCCCCGAGGAAAAAAAACGTATTTTGCAGGGTAGAAGAAGAATACTTGGCTGAATCTGAAGCTGCAAAGAGTAAGTATCAGGCCTTTAAAGCTATGTATGACGAAGCACAATCTAGCAAGGTGGTGCTTGAGAACAAACTTGACCAGAAAGATTTCTCATTGGCTGCGATTGAGCAGATCAGTAGTGATGATCCTGAAGTAAAGAAAGCTGCTGATTTCTTAGTACAGACACTGTCAACCTGGCGCTCATTTGACTACATGGATTCAATGATGGAGCGTTATGGTTCAGCGGTTAATTATCACTATAACCTCGATTATGATCCTCGCACAGAGATTGTAAAAGATCAGCCATACAATCCATGGGAATATAACTACGGAAATAATGACGTAATTGGTCCTGATGCATCGCATGGTACTCATGTTGCCGGAATTATAGCTGCCGATCGCTTAAATCAAATGGGCGTACGTGGTGTCGCTGATAATGTGAAGATCATGGCGTTGCGCGTTGTCTCCAATGGTGATGAACGAGATAAAGACGTTGCCAATGCCGTTCGTTATGCCGTTGATAATGGCGCGAAAATCATCAATATGAGTTTTGGTAAGGCATATTCGCCTTACAAAGACGTTGTAGATGAAGCCTTCTGTTACGCGTCACGCCGTGGTGTACTGTTGGTTCACTCTGCTGGTAACAGCCATACCGATAACGACATCAAACCGAGTTACCCGAATCGTTTCCCTCTTTACTATCCGAACCATCGTATTGGCACTTGGTTGGATATCGGTGCCTCCGCTAATTACAAAGATCAGAAGCTGGCTGCCAGTTTCACGAACTTTGGTAAAGACAGCGTCGATTTGTTTGCTCCTGGCTACAAGATCATGTCAACTACGCCGGGTAACAACTATCAGGCATTTAGCGGAACCAGTATGGCTTCTCCGGTAGTTTCAGGTGTTGCTGCACTTGCTTTGACCTATTTCCCTGAATTAAATGGTCATCAATTGAAGAAGGCAATGCTTGATACGGTAAGAACCTATGAAGGACATATGGTCCGTAATCCGGCGACACCAGAGGTAATGGTTCCGTTCGCAGATTTGTCTGCTTCAGGCGGTGTAGTGGATGCGTACCAGCTACTGCAACATTTACAGGATGAACAGAACTAGTCTCGAAACACCAATATCTGATCATTCGTTTTAGCTAATTACTGCGGGTAGGGGATCCTTACCCGCAGTCGTTTATATGGTTATCAAGATGCTTAGAAGATTATCGGTCCCGAACAAAATGGTTTTGTACAATTGCATCTAGGAATGTTTCGCTTTTTTTTGAATTTAAAATTGAGTGGGTTTTCTAACTCACCAAAAAGACTTTCTCTTCATAGCCAGCAGGCACAGATGTCATCGTGTTTCGCGGTTATGGCTTACAACAATTAGCGTGCTTTGATAATTTTTAAGGATGTTATTAAGCGTTTCAATTGCTTCCATGTCCAAGTGGTTAGGCCAAGAATGATGAGGAATTGGTGAAAGGAAAACTTGTCAGATATGTCTGTAAAAAAAAGTACGGGAAGAGTTACTTTATTTCGAAGTATCAGTAGTAACAGCCTTGCCATACCAGGTGTCACTTCACATATTTTTGAGAGGGGATGTAATCTTGGTGAGAAAATCAGACTCAAGTCATAATTGGGAGGATTTCTATCGGAAATTAATGGTGAGTAGCTTTTATGTGAAGATCATTTCTCCAGATAAAAAAAGTCAAATGTTGAGGTGGTGTTGTTTTTACGATGTCTAATTGTTGTTTTTTTTCCGTGCTTTTGTTTGTGTAAGTTACGTCGGTCTTTCTTTTTAACTATTTTTTTTACGCAATGGTATCCGTATAGCTACATTAGTGTGCGTTCGTCACGTTCTGCGGGTCTCTTTCAGTTTGTTCTTGCCTAATCCCTCATATTTGTCTCATCGAATCTCCAATACTCTAGACACATAATAAAGGATTGATAACGATGAAAAAGGTCTTGTTCAATGTTGCTGCTCTTACACTCGCTTTAGCTGCTGCAGGTGTTCAGGCAAAAGACTACGAAATTGTGAACGTCGTGAAAGTATCAGGTATCCCGTGGTTCAACCAAATGAACAAAGGTATCGATCAAGCTGCGGTCGATTTTGGTGTCAATGCTCGTCAATTGGGCCCTTCAACCCCAGATCCTGCTCAGCAGGTGAAAATCATTGAAGATCTGATAGCCAAAGGGGTAGACGCTATAACGGTTGTTCCCAATGATGTGACTGTATTAGAGCCTGTATTCAAGAAAGCACGTGAGAAGGGCATTGTTGTTCTGACTCACGAATCGCCAGATGGTCACAGTGCCGACTGGGATATAGAAACTATTGATAATCAAGCTTATGCGAAAGCGACAATGGATGAGCTTGCCAAGAATATGGGGCAGAAAGGTGGCTATGCTGTGTATGTTGGGTCCTTAACGGTTCCACTGCATAATAACTGGGCTAATTTAGCGATTGATTACCAAAAACTGGCTTACCCAGATATGTATGAAGTTACAACACGTATGCCTGTCGCTGAGAGTATTGATGCCTCGTATGCCGCGACCAATGACTTGATGAAAGCCCACCCGGATATGACGGGTATCGTTTCTTATGGTTCACTCGGTGCTATTGGCGCTGGTGAGGCGATTAAGAAGAAGCGTGCCAAGAACAAAATGAGCACAGTCGGAATCATGATGCCAAGCCAGGCTGCACCATATTTAATGCGTGGGGAAATTGATAAGGGTTTCTTATGGAATCCGGCTGATGCGGGTTATGCCATGGTTGCTGTTGCCAAACAAATGTTGGACGGAAAGAAAGTTGTTGATGGTGTAACCGTCGATAATTTAGGTGTTGCAGAGATCGATACAGAAAATCGTGTGATTAAGTTTAATAAAATCCTTGAAGTGGATAAGTCAAACGCACGTGAATTAGGCTTCTAATCGCTCTATCGGTATATATTATTCAGGGCAGTGCAACGCTGCCCTATAGCTGGAAATCCATCATGTCAAACGAAGCATTCATTACCTTACAACGAGTATCCAAGCACTTTGGTTCCGTTAAGGCCCTTGATGGCATCAACCTGACTTTTAATAAAGGTGAAGTTCATTGCCTTGCAGGGAAAAACGGTTGTGGGAAAAGTACGTTATTCAAGGTGATCTCAGGGGTTCATGAGCCTGAAAAAGGTGCCGAGATTATTCTTGGTGGGAAAAGCTTTTCTCGCCTGAATCCTCAGCAATCCATAGAGCACGGCATCCAGGTAATTTATCAAGATTTATCCTTATTTCCGAATTTGACAGTAGCTGAAAATATTGCGGTGCAAGATCATATGGCCTGGACAAAAGGCCTAGTTAAGCAAGCGCGTTTAAATACGATAGCCAAGGCCGCAATGGATAAAGTTGGGGTGGTATTGCCTTTAACTAAACGTGTCGAGCAGCTTTCTATTGCTGAGTGCCAGTTGGTAGCGATTTGTCGTGCAATGGCTTCTGATGCCAAACTGGTCATTATGGATGAGCCCACGGCTTCACTGACTCGCACTGAAGTAAATAGCTTAATTAATGTGGTTGCCGATCTCAAATCTAAAGGTGTGACTGTGGTGTTCGTCAGCCACAAGCTTGATGAAGTGATGGAGATATCAGATCGTATTACGGTTATTCGCGATGGAAGAACTATCGGCACTTATCCTGCTGAAGAAATGAACAGTGATGAGTTGGCCTTCTTAATGACTGGACAACGTTTTGAGTTTTCGCCGTTAGGTGAATATCAGCAGCAGGGAGAAGTGAAGTTAGAGATCACTAACCTGACTAAGAAAGGTCAGTTCAATGATATCAATCTTCAAGTACGTGTAGGTGAGATAGTTGCTATTACTGGTCTGTTGGGCTCGGGGCGGACTGAGTTGTGTTTGGCCCTATTTGGTATGACACAACCGGATAGCGGAGAAATAAAGGTTAATGGCAAACCCGTCAAATTTCGCTCTAACAGAGAGGCGATTGCTCATGGTATTGGTTATGTGTCTGAAGACAGAATGAGTACCGGATTGGTGATGGAGCAAACCATCCAGGATAATACTACTGCGGCAGTTCTGCCACGGTTGAAAAAGTCTAATGGATTTCTGGATCATACCAAGGCGAAAAAGCTGGTAAAAAAAACTCATTTCGTCCCTATCGATTAAAGTCGCTGACCCAATGCTGCCCGTTACCAGCTTGTCGGGTGGTAATGCTCAGCGTATTTCTATTGCCAAATGGATTGCCGCAGAGCCGGATGTTTTGATCTTGGACTCACCAACAGTCGGGGTTGATGTAGCAAACAAAGAAAGCATTTATCAGATTGCCAAAGATCTTGCGGCAAAAGGTATGGCAATCATCATGGTGAGTGATGAGATCCCTGAGGTGTTTTACAACAGTCACCGTGTCGTTGTGATGAAAGATGGACGATTTTCTCATGACTTTCATCCTGCTAGCTCTTCCGAGCAAGAAATTATGGAGGCCGTCAATGCCTGATCAAATTCGTAGTCACTGGGGTGCATTAGTAAAGCGCCATGAATTTTATCTCGCTGTTCTGATTGGCTTGATAGTTATAGGGTTGGGAATGAGATCTGAAGATTTCTTTACGTTGGGGAATATCTTCGATATGTCAGTGAGCTCAGCCATCTTAGGCATTATGGCTTGTGGGCTTTTTGTTGTATTGATAGCAGGTGGCATTGATATCTCGTTTCCTGCTACGGCTGCGATAGCGCAATACGTTATGGCGACTTATGTACTGTCTATTGGTGGTAATTTCGTCATTGCATTTTTGATTGCGGCTGTTGTCGGTATTGTACTTGGTCTCATTAACGCTGTATTGGTTTACAGGCTGAAAGTACCAGCCATCATTATTACAATTTCAACATTAAATCTGTTCTTTGGCCTGCTGATTTATTTCAGTAACGGTGAATGGTTGTACGGTTTCCCTGATTGGTTCATGGAGGGTATTGAGCTGTTTACCTTTATCGGTAGCGATGGTTACGATTATGGTTTATCACTCCCGATTATTACCTTGGTGGCTGTTATTTTGTTCACCTCATTTCTAATGTCTAAGACGCGCCTTGGGCGTCAGATTTATGCAATGGGTGGAAATGCTGATGCAGCGAGTCGAATTGGTATTAATTTATTCGGCATTCACCTTTTTGTTTACGGTTATATGGGGGCTCTGGCAGGTATTGCGTCGGTGGTTCAAACCCAAATTACCCAGTCAGTTGCTCCAAATTCGTTGATGGGCTTTGAGCTCACGGTATTGGCGGCGGTGGTGCTGGGGGGAACAAGTATGACCGGTGGTAAAGGTACGTTAATGGGCGTTGTTCTTGGTGTAGCTTTGTTAGCCATTATGAAAAATGGGTTAACGCTGCTTAGTGTTCCGTCCTATTGGCATACTGTTGTCACGGGTCTCATCATTGTATTCAGTATCAGTATGACGGCACTGAATGAAAAGAAACAGGCATTGCAGGGGGCGTAATGGATCAGGTACTGAACGCAATGAAGCTTCCAACAGACAGGAATATTCGTTATCTGTTAGTCATTTTGGTGGGTATTTTTACCATCATGGCTATCGCAAGTGGAGACACGTTCTTCTCGTTGGCAAACTTACAGTCAATGTCGTCTCAGATGCCGTTGTTGGGGATGTTAGCACTCGCAATGGCGGTGTGTATGCTTACTGGTGGTATTAATCTTTCCATCATAGCGACCACTAATGCATGTAGCTTAGTGATGGCAAGTATTCTTACGATATCACCAGATAATGGCATGGTACTGCTGTTGGCGTTAGTGGCCGGGTTAGTCACCGCGATTGTGATTGGTCTCCTAAATGGTGCATTGATAGCTTATGTCGGAGTCTCTCCAATACTGGCAACACTAGGAATGATGACACTAATCAATGGATTGAACGTATTGATCTCTGGTGGGAGCGTGATATCAGGCTTCCCTGAGTCATTGTTAGTACTGGGTAATGGTTCGTTTTTCGGCGTTCCAATGCCACTGTTCTTATTCATATTTTTTTTGCCATTGGCCTATGGGGATTACTGGAGCATACCAGCCTAGGTCGTACCATCTACCTTATGGGGTCGAACGAGAAAGCAACTCGTTTCTCGGGTATCAATACACAAAAAGCAGTTCTTTATGTGTATGTTATTTCATCGATTCTGTGTTGGGTTGCCGCATTGATTATGATGGCAAAATTCAATTCTGCCAAAGCCGGTTATGGGGAATCCTATTTATTAATTGCCATCTTGGCATCAGTGTTAGGCGGTATAAACCCTGATGGTGGTTTTGGTCGGATTATTGGTATTGGTCTGGCATTGATTGTCTTACAAACGTTAGAAAGTGGTTTGAACTTACTGGGGGTAAGTAGCTATCTAACAATGGCTCTTTGGGGCGGCATTTTGATTTTATTTATTGCCCTACAAAAACGAAAAGCTTAGTGGAGAGAGCAGATGAGTATTTATTTTATTGGCGTTGATGTTGGTAGTGGCAGCGCCCGTGCTGGTGTTTTCGATGCCTCAGGTCGAAAAGTTGGCGAAGCAAAGCGCGATACACAGATGTTTAAACCTCGGGCAGATTATGTCGAACAATCATCTGATGATATTTGGCAAAGTGTCTGTATGGCGGTAAAGGATGCTGTATCGCAGGCAAGTATTGATCCGATCCAAGTGAAAGGTATTGGCTTTGATGCCACCTGCTCATTAGTCGTTTTGGATAAAAAGGGTCAGCCGTTAACTGTGAGCCCTACCGGACGTAGCGAACAAAATATTATCATGTGGATGGATCATCGAGCCATTGCACAAGCTGAGCGTATTAATGCGACTAAGCACCCGGTATTGGCTTATGTTGGAAATCGTATTTCACCTGAGATGGAAACCCCCAAACTGCTTTGGTTAAAACAAAATATGCCCAATACATGGTCACAGGCGGGGTACTTTTTTTTGATTTGCCGGACTTTTTTGACTTGGAAAGCTACGTTTGATGATAGTCGTTCGCTTTGCTCGACGGTCTGTAAGTGGACATATTTGGGTCATGAAGGGAAATGGGATGCACACTTTTTTTTGAACGCATTGGGTTAGATGATTTACTTGCTGATGGCGCTAAGTCTATAGGTAATACTATTAAGCCAATGGGAGAGCCTGTAGGACAGGGGCTTACCGCGCATGCTGCGGATGACTTAGGCTTAGTAAGAGGCACGCCGGTCGGTACATCTATTATTGATGCCCATGCTGGTGGTATCGGTGTACTGGGGGCTGCAGGTATGACTGGTGAGAGTGCAGACTTTAACAAGCGCTTGGCGTTAATCGGCGGGACCTCATCTTGTCATATGGCGGCTTCGAAGACTGCGCGTTTCATTGATGGTGTATGGGGCGCTTATTATGGAGCAATGATTCCAGGTTATTGGCTTAATGAAGGCGGCCAGTCTGCAACAGGTGCTTTAATAGACCATGTTATTACATCAGATCCGTTATATAAGCAGTTAAAGGCGCAGGCAACACAAGAAGATTCAACGGTTTATCAGTTGCTGAATGACCATCTCCTGAAATTAGCGGGCAGCAAAGAGGACATCGCGTTTTTGACCAAAGATATTCATGTCTTGCCTTATTTTCATGGTAACCGTTCACCACGAGCAAATCCAAATCTCACAGGAACGATCACAGGGTTGAAAATGTCGAAGACAATTGACGATATGGCTCTGGCGTACCTTGCCACAATTCAGGCGATCGCGCTGGGGACCAGGCATATTATTGAGGTGATGAACCAATCTGGGTATGAGATTGACACAATCATGGGTTGTGGTGG
>LLEN01000165.1_pt1 | contig 13904 bp, 17 predicted proteins | sample 595881 | NCBI WGS metagenome assembly LLEN01 (sample SAMN02919314, study PRJNA255460) | bioreactor metagenome | biome: chemostat; feature: culture 2012_10.3; material: sediment; isolation source: day86 10degC chemostat 2012 inoculated with Wadden Sea sediment taken from... | place: Germany: Bremen ...
AGAAAGAGAATTTAAAGATGGTTGTAGTATTTCTAATTACTTAAAAATAAAAGAGTTAAAAAAAATACCAAAAGCAAATCGATTTTTGGAGAACTAAAGTCGTCAATAAGTAACTCAAAGAGTGAATACTACCAGTTACCAATTATTGACTCCATGTATGACAGTTCAGGAATAATTAAGCTAAGAATGATAAGGCCTATGCATAAATCATATGTATTCACCAACGAAGTAGATGCTAGACAATCAAAATATAGCAGCTCGACTAATTTAGTTAGAATTGGTCGGTGTAGTGATTATCTAAGGTACAGTATTTCACAGAATTTTGCTTCTTTATTTTCCAGAATAGGAATGCCTAGTAACTTCGAAGAAGATATAAATGAATCCACTGCATTATTCTTAGAGCAGTTAGAGAGCAATAAAAATGACTAGAGCTATAGTTTTAGATGAAGAAGCTGTCAATATATTGTCCAGCGCAATACTAGAAGAGTCTTGGTTTAAGAGTTTTAAAATACCAGAGAAATACAGGAGTAAAATATGTTCTGTAGAGCAGAATAAAATAACCTACCTTATTTCAAGTAGTGCTACCATGAGTAGTCGGCTTTTAGTAATTGAAACTGAGTCAAATGGTTTCTTGAATGGTGTAACAGGCAAAGACCTTGTAACGGCTTTCGAGAGAAGTCTAGTTGTTGCTCTAAGCCAATTTAGAAAAACTATATCACCAGGTCGTAGCTGGGGAAAATACATACAAAGAAATGTAATCTCAATCTACGCTACAAACCGTAATTCAAACGACTCATTAAGGCTGTATTTTGATTCATCTCCAATTGATACCAATCATATATATTTGTATAGAGTCTCAGAAAAACTCCCATCCCCAGATATCACCAGCAATGAGGAAGAAATATTTATTGATGCTGTAAGCGAATTTGAATCAGCATTGGAAAAATGCTCCTATGATAACACCCAAAAAAAAGGAAGAAAATGTAAGCAACTTTGGTATTGAGCTAACCGAACCATCAGATGAATTTAGACACTTCAACTACTCCTTGGAGCAATGGTACAACAATAAACTCACTAGTGAACAAAGAGAATTTGTTGATAAAGATTACCAAGACCCTGTACGGCTAAGGGGGGCAGCAGGAACAGGTAAGACACTGGCTTTAGCTGTAAAGTTGCTTAAAGATGCATATCATTTTGAAGAAAAAAAAGAACGAAAGAGACTACTATTCATGACTCATAGCCATTCGACATGTGAATTGGTTATGAAAATGATAACATCAATGGATGAAAAAGCATTATTCCATAATTTCAAATATGTAGAGGTTAGAATAGCATCGCTATACGATTTGGCTCAAGATATTCTAAATTATAATCTTAATAATTTATATCCAATTGCCACAGATGGAAAAGAGGGAAGAGAATTACAATACGAAATTCTTAGTAATGCACTAGATGACGTAACTAAAAATCTACGTTTCGTAACATCAAAATTAAGCAAATGCTCCAATAGTTTCTCAGAATATTTACTCGATAAGAAAAGGCGACACTTCTTTACTGTTGAAGCATTGAATGAATTTGCTTGTATACTAGATGCAGAAAATATTTTTTTTAGGCTCAGAGAACTCCAAACAATATATTAATGGACCTAGAGAAAACTGGCAAATGCATTTGGATAATACGAGTGACAGAGAGGTGTTGCTTGAACTACACAATATATATAGAGAAAAATTAAAAGACCTCAATGCTCTGAGTATGGATCAGATGATAGCGGATCTAAGCAATCACTTGAGATCACACTTTTGGAACCGAATGTGTGAAACTGAAGGATATGATGCTGTGTTTGTGGATGAGCTACATTACTTCACTAAACCTGAAAGGATGGTTTTTAATGAGCTATGTAGAAGCCAAACAGCAAAGGGACGTTATCCAATATTCATGGCGTATGATATAAAACAATCTACAAATGACATCTTTCTTAACTCTGTCAGGAATGAGTCAGCCGCGAACATATTTAAGTCTACTGGCGTAGGATCATCTCAGTTGGTTGAGTTGACCAAAGTGTTTAGGTATACACCTGAAATAGCGCAGTTACTTGAGGACATAGACGGTTCATTCCCTGCGTTAGATTTAGCATCCGAGTGGAACAGATTGAAGCTATCTACAGATAACAAAAATGGTGACATTCCAGAAATAAGACTGTTTGAGCGGGATATCGACCTCATTGATAACGTCTTTAGCGAAGCCTCAAGATTAGCGCGAAGAGATGTTAGAAAAACTGTTGCTGTTTTATGTGTCAATCAAGAGTTATTTAGTAAATACTTGGGCGTAGGCCGAATCAGAAGGTACTACGAAGCCATAACAAATAGAGAAGACTTAGCAAAAATAAGCAAGCTAAAAGGTAAAGCTATTTTTAGCATGCCTGAGTATGTTGCAGGCTTACAATTTGATAATGTTTATTTGATACACATTGATAAGAACGAACTCCCGGAAGAAATTACACACAATGGCGTATATAGAAGGTTTATATCACAAGTTTACCTAGGTTCTAGCAGAGCTAAATCTAAACTTTCAATATCAAGCTCAAATGAAAGAAGAGGTATATCACAAATTTTAGAGTCAGCAATCTCTAACGGCAGTTTAATCAAAATTGAAAACCAATAGATAAATTTAGCGAGCGGTCTCACAAGTCATTAATCAATTGAGATCGCTTGCTTAGCTTGCTCAAAAACTAACAAGGGTTGACTCCTTAAGATCGTTAAGCATTTGCTAGAGGCCAGTTACTCTTGTCTAAGTTAGGTGTTAAGAATGCTAGGGCACTAATCTCAAGACTTTCAACGCACCGCACGCAGGTCCTAACAAACTTTGAGGCAAAAATGTGTTAGCCGATCTTTGTTCATTCAATGTAAAACAGAGGCCCTTCATCCTATTAACCCCACCGCAGCCGCCTTATGTTCCGGTGCCAAATGCGCATACCGCAATGTCATATTTAAATCGGCATGGCCCAGCAGCTCGCGAACCGTGTTGAGATCCACTCCAGCCATAACCAGCTTGCTCGCAAAATGATGCCGCAAGTCATGAAAACGGAAATCTGTAATAGACGCAGCCTCAAGCAATAAAGCCCAAGGGTTCTTCACATCGGTAAGTGGTTGGTCGGCAGGCCCTTCGTAGATATAAAGGGAATCGGAGTTTTGTTCTCGCCAGGCTTGAAGCGCTGAAAAAGCTTGGTCATTTAAAGGGACAATCCGACCTTGCTTCGACTTTGCATTACTAGCGCGAACCGTTAAGTATCTCCCTGAGAATGAAATGTCAGCCCAAGCCAACTGTAACAACTCTCCCCTTCGTAAACCCGTATTAATCGCAAGTAGTACCAAAGGCTCCAAATAATCGGCAAATGCGACCTTATCCAAGCAGGGATATAATTCTTGGTTCCGTTGTTGGCGATGGACGTTCGCTGATTTGCGAGCTAGACGCATTTTCTGATCACGCTCTTTCAATGCGTGGCGCAATCTCTTCTCCTCCTGCTCAGTTAGGTAGCGCACCCGAGTGTTATCACACTTAATCGCCTTTACCTTGCTAAGATCATGGCGGTCAATCAGCCCCATTCAACCGCTCTCGATAACGCCCCTTTTAATGTATTAACGGTATAATTAATAGTTGCAGGTGCTTTGCCCAGCTTACGCTGTTTGCTACGCCACTTTTCAACATCCCACGGGGTTATTTGGTCAAGATCTCGCTCAAGAAGAAAATCAAACCGTGACCGAAGATGATTTACTATTCGGTTAGCCGTTTTGGGATTGCGGGTATGTAAATATGGCAGGTAGCGTTCTTGAAGGAATATGGACAAATTGAGGTGCTTACGGCGTAGGGTATCTTCTCTTGTCTGCTTCTTTACAGCATGGACATCATTGCCCTTGGCAACCTCCCCCATTTTCTCTCTGGCAAGATCTCGGGCCTGCGCAGGCGTCAAATCACTGGCTGAGCCAATCTTGCAATTTACCTGTTTGCCATCTAATCGATAATAAAGGTAATAAACGATGCGACCCGTGTTGAAAATCCGAGCATGGAAGCCGGGGATTTCGGTATCGTTAAGGCGCTTATCTTCAATGGTAAATTGCTTGATGGCCGAGGCGGAGATCTTCTTCTTGATTGCCATAATCATTTGCTTCCCTGCTGAGGCCATTCTGTATTTGTAGCATATTTGTAGCAAATGACCGATATTTCCATGAATTACAGTGAACAACAAAAAAAACAAAGCAACCACTATAAGCAATTGAATTAATTTGGATTTATTTCACATTAATGTTCACTGCCGTTCACTGAAATACAGCAAAAATCCGACTCCTAATCGCTTTGCCGATTACTCACCCTCGAGGATAACCACATGTTACATACAGCATACGGGGTTAGTGAACGCTTGCTATCCTTGGTTATTGAAATGCTATAGATACCAATGGCTCCTAAACTCATAATGTGACTTTAAAAAGTAAGAACGCCAGCTTTGTTTATTACTCAACTTGTGGCTCCACCATAATCAGCTCACAGCATATACATAACTCCTGCATAGTAGATCAAACATAACTCCAAATTATAATGAATGATTCAGCGCACCAGATCTTAGAAGCATGGCAAAATTATGTTGTATATAAAGGCTGTGAAAAAAAACTAAAATATCAGCTAATAGTATCCATGAAAATCACTCACAACACCTCGTATCAACCTGTTTGGAATGCACGCTTTGATGGCTAAAGCAGCCGAGTCAAATAATATGCCGGGTAAGATTCGAATTCGGAAAAGTATAGTATTGTGAGGCTATAGTGCTTTATGGTAACGCTTCACCGCGCGCAGAAATATAGAGGGCGTACCAATGCTCACGACTTAATGTCAGGTGCTCTGTCTGAGCGCAGGCTTTGATTCTGCTTGGATTACAAGTACCTATGACGGGCTGGATATTAGCGGGATGGCGCTGTAACCAAGCTAGTACGATGGCCTCTTTACTGGTTGCATACTCAGCGGCTAATCTTGCTACCAACTCACTGGTTTGTTTAATGGCTTTGGTAGGAGAGTTCACTTTTTTTTCCCACTGAAGATACCTTGTGCCAAACAGCCCCAAGCTTGTAGTTGGATCTTGTTTTGGCGGCAATGCTCTAGGGTTCCAGCGGTAAAGTTCGCTTCTCTGCCTTGTGGTTGGCTGATAATACTCCCTCTTCCAACCAGTCGATATGATACAAACTCATCTCAATTTGATTCGCTATGATGGGAAGGTTCAAGTGAGTTTGCAAAAAGGCGATTTGATGCTGCTGCATATTTGATACAGCAAAATGCCTTACTTTACCGCAGGCATGTAGCTGGTGAAATACTTCAGCGACGGCTTCAGGTTGCATTAGGGGATCGGGTCTATGCAGAAAATAGACATCTAAATAGTCCGTATTCAGTCGCTTTAAACTGCCTTCAATTGAGTGAGTTAACCACTTAGACGAAAAGTCATACCGACCCGGTAAGTCGTTACTGGCTGGGCGGATCCCAACTTTAGACTGCAGGTAGATCTTATCTCTAAGCCCTGGTTGATGTTTTAATACAGTGCCGAACACCTCTTCAGCTTTGCCCTTACAGTAGATATCAGCGTGATCAAACAAGGTTATGCCAGCGTCAAGTGCACAGTCTATTGCTTGCTCAGCAAACTTTTGTTGCTCGTTGCTGATGATGTTGGTATCCCAATCGATCAAGCCCATACAGCCAAATGCCAATCGACTGGTGTTTGGCAAGTAGTTCGTTAAAGGGAGTGTCTGGTTATTGCTTAACGTCATGCTTTCCTCTAGAACAAATTGAAAACAGGCGCTGAAAGCACCTTGATTTATCTTTATTCTACAAACGGTTAATGACTGGATTAAACAAGGCAACAAGAATACATAATTCACTATAACGCACAATTGTGCTTTTTTTTAGTGTGGTATATTTCACTCTCTGCGAAACAGCGGGTATAGCTGTAGGCTGAAAAAGGAATAGGAGCCGTTATGCAAAAATTACATAAAAGAGTGGAGCGCTACGTTCTTTTTAGTGAAGTGGCCAAGTTATTAAGCTTCGCCAAGGCGGCGGACAGCTTAGATATTTCTCGCAGTTATCTTTCGAGCCAGATCAAGCACCTAGAAAAAGAGTTAGGTACCAGTTTGTTGATCCGCTCAACGCGGCAAGTACGCCTTACACCAGCTGGCTTTAAAGTATTGGAGAAGATGCAGGAGATTAATGGTTCCATTATCAGTTTGGAGCGCGAATTGGATCAAAGCAAAAGTGAGATAGGTGGATTGCTTAGGATCACGGCCCCTGAAATGTTTAGCCAATCTCATCTGACTGAGATCTGTCATACTTCAAACAAAAACATCAGGATATCGAGTTTGAAATTGATGTGAGCTATAACCTGCATGATCTTACTCAAAGCCGTTTTGATCTCGCGATTCGCTCAACCAATACACCGCCTGAAAATATGGTTGCCAAAAAGCTGATGAGTTATCAGCATATTTGCTGTGCATCACCTGAATACTTCGAAACATTTGGTCAACCGGAGCAGCCTATCGATTTAGTGGAACACCACTGTTTGTCCAGTTCACAGATCAGAACATGGCCCTTTTATGACGGTAAAAATCGGGTTGAAGTTGATATACAAGGCGCATTTTCTGCGAATAACCAATTTTTACTATTGCATGCAGCCATGCAGGGGCAGGGCATAATAAAGGCGCCGGATTACTTGGTTCAGCCTGCGCTGAAATCGGGATCGTTGGTGCAGGTGTTAGAAAACTATTTTATTTGCAAAAACGATATGTTCCTTATCTATCCGCAGGTGATTCGCCGCAGCGCCAGTTTGTCCGCTTTTATTGATTTTTTTTGCAGCAGTGGTTTAGCGCCGATCCCGTCAAGCGTTAGCTTACGATCCTAATCTAATTACAAATTTTTCTCTTTTTGCTGAACAAGCAAAGGGGTCAATGTGTTCGCAGTTAAGTGAACTTGAGCTTCTATACATTAAATAATGCAGATAAGTTTATGATTATTTATAAAAAAAATATTTACTCTCGCGGTTCCCATAGCATTGCATAGCATGCTGTTTTCCTGTTTGGGGTTTGTTGATACCTATATGTTGGCCAAATTAGGTGGGGACACCGTTGCTGCAGCAGGGATAGGGGCGAAAACCTTGTGGTTTGTACTAAACCTTATTGTTGGTGTGGGTGGGGCACGGCAATTTTTTTTGTGCCCAATATTGGGGCGCAAAAGACCTTACTGAACTTAACAAAACGATCCATATCGGGCTCTTCTATAGTGTCTTGACTGCGGCTGTTATGGTGCCTGTGCTCTACTTATTTGCTCCCTCCATTGCCGGATTGATGACTAACGAGGCGGCTATTGTTGAATTGGCCAGTGGATATTTAAAGATCACTGCACTGACTGTATTGGTGAGTGCATTTTCTGTGATTTGGAGTGCAGGCATGCGTGCTTTGCAAAAACCTAAAGTGGTGTTGTATCTGTTTGTGGTTGAGTTGGTATTAAATATCACTTTTAACTACCTACTGATCTTTGGTTTATGGGGACTGCCTGCGCTTGGTTTAGTGGGAGCGGCTTGGGGGACACTGGCTGCTCGTTTGCTTTCGACACTGTTGTTTTTCTTCTATATCTATAGCAAGCAGCCTTATCTGATGCTCTCAATAAAAGTCTGCAAACGGGCATTACACTGGCCTGCTCATTCGACGTTTTTAAAGATCAGTTTGCCTATTATTGCTGGGGAGTTTATTTGGAGTGGCGGTGTATTTTTATACCATGCAATCTATGGAAATATTAGCACTGCAGCATTGGCGGCTATCTCTATTTTATCGCCTATTGAGGTGATGACTTCCGCATTAAGTTGGGGTTGTGCGGCTGCAGTAGGCATCTTAATTGGCGAAAAAAAATAGGATCTGCCCAACAAAAAGAGCTGAACGACTATGTTACTGCTGGTTTATTTCTGCCATTTCTGTCGGGCTAATTTTAGTGGGATTACTTTGGTTTAGTCGACATTATGTGTTGGGGCTATTTAACGGAATTGAAGCCGATGTGCAAGCCATGCTCTATACGTTATTCCCTTTTATCTTAGCCAGTATCTTTTTGCGCTCCATTACGATGACAGCCATGTCAGGCATTTTAAAAAGCGGTGGCGATACGCAATTTACCATGAAGCTGGATTTCTGTGCACAATGGTTGGGAGCTGTTCCCCTTTCACTGCTCTTTGCTTTTTGGTTTCGCTGGCCTGTCGAGATTGTTATTTGTGCTGTGTTACTGGAAGAAGGTTTAAAGCTTATTCCTATCCTTTACCGAATTAAAAGTGGAGCCTGGGTGAAAAAAAACTGGCTAAAAGCACAAGCAGAGAAACTAGCAACTTGGCTATGTAGATAATATCCCCAATCTATACTCAGCTCTTCAACTGAGCCGTAATTTAATTACTTTGGGTTTGAGTCGCGCACTCGCCTGATGTTCAGGTGCATTCGCAGGGCAAACACAGGTTGCAAGTATTAATTTGCTGTTCATATCAATGGCAATATGCTGCTTGTAACCATTAATTGTGCGAGAGCTTGATTTACGCCCATGCTCGTTACCACGGATCACTGATGACCTTAACGTTCCTACAAACAAAGGTTTTCTAATATCAAGCCAATCGGCAAGTACTGCGAGTACATTCACATAGTGACCAATAGAAACGGAAGGATCACCTTTAGTTATTTTTCGTAAGGTCGGTTTAGAGATCCCTGCCCTCCTAGACATCATCTCTTGACTAATCCCACGTCGCTTCATTGCCAGTGTGATGTTTTCACCTAAGTTGCATAATATTTTCATATTTCGTGGGAACACTATTGCACTTCAGATTTTACAAGGCTCGTTCAAAAAAAACATTGGGGACATTTAAACATTTTCTAAATAAAGAGTTATCCCATCATTTTCGAATTTTTTCACTGTAGCTCCCCCGGAATTCACAGACTTTTTCACACGCAAAATTAATGTTAACTTTCAACCACTTAACACCAAAACCGTTAAGTTGATTGGGTATAGCGTCTGCTATATCATTGTTTACCTTGTTACACACTCTTTGTAAGGGCTTTAATATGTCAGAACTGATTCGAATGCAGGCCGGAGAAACCTATAACTGTCTGGATGATGAATTACAGGCAATGCGGGATCGCACTTCTGCACTAATATTTCGCTTCAATCATGAACCCGATACCGCTACTCAAAAACAACTGCTTATTGAATTGGGGATTTCTTTAGGCGAAGGTTCCTGCATCCAACCACCTCTACGCCTCACTTATGGCTGCCATCTATCCGTTGGTAATGGTAGCTATATCAACTGGGATGCCGTCATTCTAGATAATGGGCGAGTGGATATAGGCTCAGGCGTAATGATAGGTCCGAGAGTGCAAATTTATACCGCCGCGCACGCCCTTGACACTGAACGACGCTTGGCAGGAGATGAAACGGCTCACCCTGTAGTAATCGAAGACAAAGTCTGGATTGGCGGTGGCGCCATCTTGATGCCTGGGATCACAATCGGGGCCGAAGCGGTAATTGGCGCCGGCTCTGTGGTTACTCGGGATGTCGCTCCCGGCGACCGAGTTGCTGGTAATCCCGCACGGTCCATTAAGTCAAAAAGTATGTCAAAGTAATCATACAAAACATTTAGGCGAGCCGCTGGTTCACCTTTAACGCTGCACGCATTGCTCTTGGGCAAGCTCGCCTATCTCAGTGTAAGGCGGTTAATTTTTTTTCAACGGCGCCGCATATTATTAGGCGAGCGACAAGGGTGCTACGTGCCAATTTAACCCCTTAAAACAGGCAAATTAAGCACCTTTAAAGCCATGATTTTATGAGGTTTTATTTTAGTGTTCCCGTATGAATATAGTGGTAGTCTTGCTTTCAGTTCATACAAGGAGCCCCATGGAAACTTACAATCATACCTATCGGCACCACAGCTTTTCTCATCAAGACTTAAGCGATCTTTCTTTTACCACTTGCACTTTTATTCGCTGCGATTTTCGACGTACTAACTTACGCGATACAACATTCGTTAACTGTAAGTTCATTGAACAAGGTGATATCGAAGGCTGCCATTTTGATGTCGCAGATCTTCGCGATGCTAGTTTCCAACAATGCCAGCTTTCAATGGCTAATTTTAGTAACGCTAATTGCTACGGTATTGAGTTACGCGAGTGTGACTTGAAGGGGGCCAACTTTTCCCGAGCAAATTTTACCAACCAGGTGAGTAACCGAATGTACTTTTGCTCTGCCTTTATAACTGGATGTAACCTTTCCTATGCCAATATGGAGCGGCTTTGTTTGGAAAAGTGTGAACTGTTTGAGAATCGCTGGATAGGTACTCACCTCGCGGGGGCATCACTGAAAGAATCAGACTTAAGTCGAGGTGTTTTTTTTCCGAAGATGTCTGGGGACAATTCAGCCTACAGGGCGCAAATTTATGCCACGCTGAACTCGATGGCTTAGATCCTCGCAAAGTCGATACATCGGGTATTAAAATTGCCGCCTGGCAACAAGCACAGCTTCTCGAAGCGCTGGGTATTGTTATTTTTCCTGACTAAGTGCTTAATCTGGACACTTCTGGCAATGAGTCATCTTATTAGAAGAAAGCGTTGGTTTGTCATATGTGGTGTTGATACGCACTCATGGGATTTCGCCTCTATTTACCGGCACTGATAACACGATGTTTGGTTAGAGGCCTACATTGGCTCATACGCTGTCTTCAAAGCACTTAACTTTTTCCTGAACAATAAAACCGGAACAGTGCAGAAATCTGTTCCGGTTTTATTTTCCTCGAATCATATAGTCTGCCTGTGTTTAAGTTCAGAAGGTAAACATGATGACTATCTATGACTACGTTGCAAACTATATCCAATCCACTTATAAATATGATAAAACCCAAGGCTTTTGGGCTCGGCTGTTTTATTTATCACCAGCTGAAAGAGTTCAGCGTCTAAACGAAATATTCGATACAAACAAGTTTTGGGAGAACACCTCGGCTCTCAGTGATCCTCAAACACAAGTGTCGGAACAACAGCCTAAACAAAGGTATATCGAGCAAAGATGAGCAAACGTAAATTAGAACTCTATGAAGGTCTATTTAAGAAAGTAGGGCCCGGTGCTAACAAGATCACCATTGGCGACATTGCTAGCGCTTTCAACTGCAGTGACAGACACGCTCGTACGTTACTCAAACAAATGTCTGAAAACAATTGGTTAACTTGGCATCCAATAAAAGGGCGAGGACAGAAAGGAGAACTTAACTGCCATATCGAACCTATTCAGGCGTGCTATCAGGCAGTAGATATTGCCATTGAACAAGAAAAATATGAGCTCGCACATCAGCTCATTGGTTTCAATGGACGTGACGTTGCTTTCGGTTTAAAGCATTATTTAGGTCAGGCATCCAGCATAGTGAAAAAAAACCATATATGCCCCCTTTCATAGAAAGCTAGGCTGGTTACACCCTCATCACTCAATGGAGCGGACAGAAAGGCACCTGATTCACGAGGTATTCCAGACACTGGTAACTTATCATGGCTCTGAGCTCAAAGGAGAACTTGCTCACCACTGGGAAAGTGATAAAGACCATATGCGATGGACCTTTCATCTGAGATCTGGGGCAACATTTCATGACCAATCCCCAGTGACTGCAGCAGATGTCGTTGAAAGCCTCAAAGCTTTGACTCTATCTTCATATTGGCAACGACTTTATGACCACATCAATGTAATAGAAACGGCTTCACTGTACTGCGTAGTTATCACTTTAAAGGATGCAGATCCCTGTTTACCTTACTTGCTAAGCAGAGCCGAAACTTCAATTATTCCTCACCGCAATATCTACCAACCAGAGGGGGCCTACATTCCTATTGGTTCTGGTCCATTTATCGTTGATATTAACTCGAATAAAGTGCTTCGGCTTAAGAGAAACAATTACTACAACGGCCAGAATGCACTAATTGAACAGATCGAAATCTGGATTCATCAAGAATGGGCACTGGATAAAAAAAATGTGCCGAAAATTTCTTTTTCCTAGATGGTGATGAGAAAAACTATAAGGTATCTACGACCAATATTGGATATTTTTTTTATTCTCTTAAATCATCGAGATTTACAAACCAGAGCCACAAAAAAAATGCACTGCTTAGGCTGTTAGAAAATAATGACGTCACTTCTTTTGACTTGCCCTTCCCAATTTCATTTAGTTACGAGAATAACAATGACAACCGCAGCTTTGCTAATAAGTTAATGAATATATGCTCTCCGACAAGCGCTAAGCCATCGGGCAGTCAGGTAGTATATGGTCATGCCCTCTCAAACCAAGATCTAGCTATCGGCGGTATTCGGCTAGAAGGTGATCGAGCAACCAGTTTATTCGCCTTCTTTAAACTTTACCCTTATTGGGATAAAAACCTGACTTGGAAGCAACATGAGAATTTACTGCTCGTTTTGCAATCAGTTCGCAGTTGTGTGTCCCTTGTTCAGCGGGAGGCATTACTCGATAGCTTGCTTGAAACACTTTATGACAGCAACGTACTCGCGATCATAAAGTCAGAAGATCTCATGTTAACCGTCCCATCAAGGGTTCGAAACGTAGAAATAAACTCTATTGGATGGTGTGATTTTACAAAGCTTTGGATAGACCAGAACTAAGCGGCTTGGATAAAAGAATCGTGACTGAACCGATAGATTCGTCTTCGTCACCTTTGGTTCTTGTATCTAACGGCATAGATAGTAAATGTCAGCCTAATCATAGTGAGTTGCACAATACACTGGTTCACAGAACTTCAAGTTAAGTCGCACATAGCACCTGAAATGCAATGCGCCAGTCATGTAAACAGGTGATGTGCAATTCAATTTTTTTTCTCCAATACAAGAATTAGATTTCATTAAATGCTGGGTAATCAATGTAGCCATGTTCGTTACCACCAAACAAAGTAGCTCCATCCAGGTCAGCGAGTTCATAGTCATTCGCCAAGCGTGAAACCAAGTCTGGATTCGACACGAATGGACGACCGAAGGCGACTAGGTCAGCGTAACCTTTGCTTAGCACCTCATCTGCGCGTTCTTGCGTATAACGGCCCGCGACAATGATTGTGTTAGTGAAAATTTCTCGCAACTCAATGCGGAAACTTTCAGGGATCACTGGAGCATCATCCCAATCAGCTTCTGATAAGTGCATATAAGCGATATCACGAGCTTGCAGTTGTTTCGATGCCTCAAGAATTGTTGGAACGATATCCGGACAATCCATGTCTTTAAATGTGATGAATGGAGCAAGACGAACACCAACCTTATCCGCACCGATTGTTTCAATCACGGCATCAACAACTTCAAGCAGGAAGCGTATACGGTTCTCACGAGTACCACCATAGTTATCAGTACGTTTGTTTGAGTTGGTACGAAGGAACTGATCGATAAGGTAGCCATTGCCACCATGGATCTCAACACCATCAAAGCCAGCTTCGACTGCTCGTTTTGCCGAGTAAGCAAAGTCTTTAATAACACGTTCGATATCAGCCTGAGTCATCTCACGAGGTTGAATACAATCAACCATATTGCCGTTACCTTTGTCATCCGAAATCCAAACCTTAGTCTCAACGGGAGCTAAAGCAGAAGGCGCGATAGGTAGTTCACCCTGCTGGAATGTTGGGTGAGAAACACGACCAACATGCCATAGCTGGCAGAACATAGCAGCGCCTTGGTCTTGTGCTGCTTTAGTGACGGGTTGCCAACCTTTTACTTGTTCGTCAGTGTAAACTCCAGGAGTGAATGAGTAACCTTGAGAGTCATCTGAAATCTGTGTCGCTTCAGAGATGATCAAACCGGCAGTAGCACGTTGCCTGTAGTACGTAGCCATC
>LLEN01000166.1_pt1 | contig 13884 bp, 16 predicted proteins | sample 595881 | NCBI WGS metagenome assembly LLEN01 (sample SAMN02919314, study PRJNA255460) | bioreactor metagenome | biome: chemostat; feature: culture 2012_10.3; material: sediment; isolation source: day86 10degC chemostat 2012 inoculated with Wadden Sea sediment taken from... | place: Germany: Bremen ...
AATAAAGGTTGGCTATTTTAATTGGTTTTAAAATGTCTAAGTAATTAGGTGGGTAATATATTCCATCTCAGGTTATTTGTTCGAATATATGATTATTTATTTCATTTATGGTTATTTCAAGCTCAGGTATGCGCGACGCTGCTAGCAGTATGCAATGGGAGTTATTGACTCAGATAATAAAATCTGAGGTTGTTTGCTTTGTCGATGTATTCCGGACTGTTTGTGAATACCTATCCAGAACTTTTAATTAAGGCACTGTTTATGAGTAAAACTATGCAACAAGCCGTCGATCACATGATGGGATTTTTCCAGTCCAATGCACTTAACACTGCATTATCACTTAAGCTTTTTGACCCTCTAGGTGTAGAGCCTACGCCACTGAACAAACTTGCTGAAAAGCTGTCATTGCCAGTTGAACCATTGGATCGTTTATTAATCGCCCTGACTGCGATGGGATACCTAGAAAAGTGTGAAGAGGGGGTTGTGCTTCCCGAGGCTCACCGGCCATATTTGGTCAGTGACCAACCATTATGGCTAGGCTGGTTAGCGCGACATATTAATACTTTCTTGAGCCCGCTTTGGAGCAATTTGGATGCGGCAGTTCAAGAAGGGCAACATCAGCGAAGAGCAGTATTTGGTGATGATCGAAGCTGGTTTGATATTCTCTATCAGAACCCAGAGGATGTCGCAGATTTCCAAGAGTTTCTTGGTAAGTTCGCACAACCATTTATTGAAGGTTTTGTGAAGGATTATGATTTTAGCCGTCATCGGCGTTTCCTGGATATAGGTAGCGGAATTGGTACATTGCCGATAGCGGTTGCCCAGCAATATCCACTGCTAGACATTGCCATTTGCGAATTACCACAAGCTTCAGCGTTTCTTCGGGACAAACTAGGAGATCAAGGTTATGGCGAGCGGATCTTAGTTGTCGAAGGGAATGTTATTCAGGGAGAGCTGCCAAATGAACAGTACGATTTAATTCATCTCGGATGGATGCTGCACGACTATGATCCGGGCACGCAACTATCAATTCTACGAAATATCTATGAATCTATGCCGGTAGGCGGGCAGTTTATTGCTTCAGAAACACCATTGAATGCCAATAAATCTGGCCCCGAATTTACCGCTTTGCTTTCGTTAAATATGTTGGTTTCTACCGATGGTGGTATTGAAAGCAGTGTTGATGAATACATGCAACGCTTTATTGAGGTTGGATTTGAAGATGTCGGCGTTTTAGAGATATCAGGTCCGAGAACACTGATTACTGGTAAGAAGACGCGTTAAGCAAGGAGTATGTCGATGTTAATAAATAAATTGAGTCAGTTTATTGCAAATAACTATCTTGAAGGTGACATTTCAATATTGGAAAAAGATACGCAGTTATTAGCGTTAAATATTGTCGACTCGGCATCAATTTTTGAGCTTATTGATTTTCTCAAGCAAGAGGAAGGTGTTGTCATTGAAATGAAGGATATTAATCCGGCTAACTTTGCCAGCATCAAAGCCATGATAGATCTAGTCAATCGTCTGAAGTCTGATTCTCAGGGAGTAACGCAGTGAATACATCTACGCCAACAGTTTCATCCGGTGATAAGTTAAAGCACTTCACATTATCGATGATTGCCGAGTACACCCAATACAATATTGCTGATTTGAATTTATCCTGCCATTTCGAAAATGATCTTGGTATTGATTCTGTTTCACTTGTAGAGATATTGGCAGAGATCAATCAGCGTTTGAACCTGTCTACACCTTTATCTGCTAGCGGGATCCACACTATAGAAGATGTTATAACCATTGTTTCGCAGTATGCCGATGAAGGTACGTTGGAGCTTTCAGATGCTGAAAGCAGTCAATCCCAGCCGCCCCCTTGCGTTGCTGCACGGTTTATACGCGATCAGGTATGCGCAACGTTTGCCTTACATAGTGGGTACACGGAATCAGATTTGGATCTAGATGCAGAATATGAGAGTGATTTAGGAATAGATTCTGTCACCTTTACTGTTGCTATTGCTGATTTATTAAAGGCTTTTCAGTTGGACACAACGACAGTTATTCCGACTTGTAAAACACTGTCGGAAATTGTTCAGTTTTTTTTGAGCGTACGGTACAACAAGAGCGTGGTGATAACTGGGAAAATAATATTACCCCTGAATCGACAGCTGGCCTAGTCGATACTTATATTGATAAAGCTAAACAAAGTATGACATCAAATTCAAGTCTTTCGCTTGATGATGACCCTCGAACAATGCGTGACTTTGTTGGTACCAGACATCCTGATCTATTTCAAAAAGCGAAAGAGTTCAAGACCTTTTATAGCCAGAAGAAAGCCAATAACCTTTATTGGTATGGTATGCCTCTGGAATCAGTTTGTACAAACAAGGCTGTTATCTTCGATGAGGTGGCAGGGAAAAGCCGTGAGTTCCTGATGTTCGGTTCAAACAGTTATCTGGGACTATCTAATCACCCGAAGGTGATCCAGGCTATTCAGGATGCTGCCAAATCTTATGGTGCAACCAATACAGGCTGTCGTTTGATTGCAGGAAGTAATGTGCTGCATCTGGAGCTGGAAAGGAAGTTGGCTCAGCTGAAAGGGCGTGAAGACTGTATCGTATATCCATCAGGCTATTCTGCAAATCTTGGTGCGATATCAGCCCTCACGACCAAGCATGATTTGGTGTTTACTGATGCCATTAACCATATGAGTATTCAGGATGGCTGCAAGCTGGCAGGCGCGCAGCGTAAAATCTACTCTCACTCCTTGAATGATCTGGAAAAAGCACTAGCTCGCTATGCCGATCATCCTGGGGGCAAGTTGATAGTGACGGACGGCGTATTTAGCATGCACGGCGATATCGTCGATCTTCCCCGGTTAGTCAAACTTGCGAACCATTACGGGGCCCGTGTCTTAGTGGATGATGCGCATTCAACCGGTGTACTAGGCAAGACTGGCTCCGGAACCAGTGAACATTTCAATATGAAGGGGGAAGTGGATCTTGAACTCGGCACTATGAGCAAGGCTTTGAGTGGTCTGGGTGGCTTCGTTTGTGGTGACGCCGACGTGATCGAATATCTGCGCTTTTACTCTCATTCCTATGTCTTTGCAGCCACTATTCCGGCGCATGTTGCAGCTGGCGTGATTGCCTCGATAGATATCATGCTTCAGGAGCCAGAGCGTCTCGAGAAACTATGGGACAATATCTATTATTTCCGAACCAAACTGCTGCAAGTCGGATTTAACCTCGAGCACTCAGACAGTGCCATTATTCCGATTGTTGTCGGGGATGATCAGGTCACGCTGGCATTTGGCCGTGCGGTGCGGGCCCGCAATATGTTCTGTCAGACTGTTGTCTTTCCTGGGGTCAGTGTCGGAGATGCCCGCCTACGGATCAGTATCACTAGTGAGCACACACGAGACGACCTTGATCAGGCGTTTGAAATCTTGGTCGAGTCAGCACAAGAAGTCGGTGTGGAAATCACAGTTTAATGCAGCTTGAGGCGAGCCTTCTCGCCTCTACTCTGACGCATTCGGGGGGAGTAAAAAAAACATGCAATTGGTAAGCACCAGCTTAGCCGAGTCATGCATTCGGAACAGTGAACATGATGCTATATATTGTAATGAAGAAACAATTAGTTACCATCAGTTGGCTGTTCGGGTTGAACACGTCTGCAAGCTCATTCGTGATAAGCAGCTGTTAGGCCAACGAGTCCTGATTCATCTTCCTAAATCACTTGATTATGTTGTCGCTATTTATGCGGTACTTGCAACGGGGAATAGTTATGTGCGTTGATGCCAGCCAGCCTCAGGAACGTGCGAAGCTTATTTTGGAACAAGCCAAGCCGGCATTGGTGATCACCGAAAATAGCCACGTTGGCAGTTATACCGATGAGGCAACGCCGACGCTGGCGATGGATACGATCACCTATGGCGAGGCGGGGTTAGAACAAGAGGCGCTGGAGTGTGCCATAGCGAGCTGGCATCGCCCTAATGAGAATGATATTGCGGCTATCTTGTTTACCTCCGGTTCAACGGGGACGCCAAAGGGTGTACAGATAAGCCATGAGATGTTGAGCCATTTTATAGACTGGGCTGTTACAGATCTGGAACTCAGTAGCAAAGATGTTTTCAGCAACCATGCCTCATACGCTTTTGATCTTAGTACATTTGACTTGTTTGCCTCCTGCCGTGTAGGTGCTGCAGTCTGGATTATCACCAAAGAGCAACAGCATGATGTCAGTGCGCTACTTGAGGGAATCGAGCGGTATAAAATCAGTATTTGGTATAGCGTGCCTACTGTGCTGTCAATGTTAGTTTCCAGTGGTGAGTTCAATTCTCAGCGTACCAAACCGCTCCGTCATATTATTTTTGCCGGAGAGTCATACCCGATTGGCGCATTGCGTAAGCTCTGTGAGTGCTTGCCACCTCATTGCCAGCTATCAAACTGGTATGGTCCAACAGAAACCAACGTCTGTTTTGCATACCGATTTTGTCCTGCCGGCACAGATTTAGAACACTTCTCTACTTTGCCAATTGGCCGTCCATTGCCGGGGCTTCGTGCTGCGATCATTGATGATCAGGGTATGGAGCTTAACGACACTGGGGCACAGGGTGAGTTGTTGATTGAAGGGCTGGAGTAACGCCGGGATACAGTAACATTATCGATCCTCGGAACAGCAAACACCATCGTAACCGGTGTCATGCTACTGGTGATATCGTACATTGCGAACAGGGGCTGTATTACTTTCACGGCCGATCGGATGATATGGTGAAGGTTAATGGTCACCGTGTGGAGTTAGGAGAAATAGAGGCTAGTCTTGGCCAAATGCCCGGCATTAAGGATGTGGCTGTGATAGCTCAGCTCGGTGAACAGCAGCAAAAGCTGATTGCTTATATTGTTAGGAGTGACGATCTGCAAAAGATCAATTTGCTAACAGTCAAGCAGTTTGTTAGTCAACGCCTGCCCCGATATATGGTGCCGCACGCGGTACGTTTTCTTGCGTCACTGCCAGTTAATGCTAACGGCAAGGTCGATCGAAAGTATTTGAGAAACGAGGTGTAATCTATGCCATTACACCAACCTATAGCCGTGATTGGCATCGGAGTATGCTTCCCATTTGCCTCTAATTTCGCCGAGCTTAAAACGCGGCTGAAAGCGCCGGGTATTGAGCGGACATCGACGATGAAATGGGGAGATAAGTCGAGCTCCACGAATGGGCATCAGTTTTCTGAATTGATATTCGACTATAAGAAATTCAGTATTCCGCCGATTTTCCGTCAAGCGGTTAGCACAGAGACGTTGTTAGCCTTGATGGCTGTGGATGACGCCCTGACTGATCTAGATGTTTCTCAGTGGGACCTAGATCGTACTGATTGTTTTTTGTGGCACAAGTTTTGGCAATGATGCGATCTATCGTAATGCAGTAAAGGTGGCCGCAATTAAGGCCAAAGCAGATTCGTTGGAGCCCAATGGACAACAAGAGCAAATCGTTGATCAGTTTAAGTCAACAATTAGCCAGCATTTCGCGGCCACTTCCCATGATCGTGTTGGGGAAATGGCCAGCAGCATCCCGGCACGCATAGCGCACTATGTTGGTTCTCGAGGCAAGTGTATGACATTAGACTGCCTTGACCTGACGGGAATACAATTGCTGCAGACTGCTGACGACAGTTTCCGTCATGCCGATAGCGCGGTTGCGATACTGACCACCTTTCAACGATTTAATAGCCCGCTATTAGCCTCACTGCTGAAGCAGCAAGGCGTGGATAGCAAGTTGACACCGTTATGTGAAGGCGCAACGAGTTTGGTTGTCCGCCCGCTCGATGAGGCACTCGCTGCCGGAAATCCGGTTCTTGCCCTGCTGAGTGATCTTGATGTTGAGCCGAATGATGTATCTGCAGCTTCACCTTTTCAATGTCAGTCCCCACTCGGCTATGGCATGGCGAATCAGGCTTTTCAGCAAATAGCTGAATCAGTGGCAATGGACAAAAGATGTGATTCATTGAAAGGAAGAGCATTGATGGGAGAGCGTTGGCGGTTGCGGCTTGGAGGTGGGGGGAAGAACGGGCTAATAAGAGTGTCCTATCAGAACCCATTGCGATTGTGGGGTACCAATCCATGGCTGCACGCTGCGGTGATAATGATGCTTTCTGGCGAACTATTGTTGACGGGCAGGATCAGATTGGCACTCTTGGCAACGAACGGATGTCATATCCCGCGTTCTTACGCACAGGCAGCCCTGCAAAGCTAAGTACCTATACGGATCAGGGTGCAGCTATGCTTGATACAAGTGAGCTGGATCAGTTGCTGCCGTATCCTGTTATGCCTGCGAAACAGATGAGAATGGATCCCGTACAAACGCTCGCCCAAGTTTGTGCTGCTGGTGCGTTAACGGGGATATCAATTCAAGGGCGAAGTGCTGTTGTGGTCGGCTCTAACCTGTCGTTGAGAATGGAGCGGGAATTATCGACATTGGATCATTGGGATCAAGTTCAACAGTTTGCTCCTAATTTGCCCCCTCCGAATGTCCCGTCGATTAATCGATTTAGCTTTGACGGATGTAGTGCCAGTGGCATTGCCCGAGAGATTAGTAATCGCTTTAAACTGAATGCCGAGAGTGTCGCCGTCGAGGCTGCCTGTGCATCATCACTCGCTGCGCTTCATTATTCCGTTAAGGCGCTTCAGTCAGGCCGAATTGATACGGCCCTTTGTGGTGGCGTGGAATTTGCGGCCAATGAGCGGGACATAGTCCTGTGTAGTGCTCAAATGATGCTATCGAAAGGCAAGATTGCGCCATTTTCAGCTTCTGCGGACGGATTTACGCCCGGTGATGGAGGTGCTTTCTTTGCATTGAAGCGGTTAAGTGATGCACAAGCCATGGGTGAACCGATTCTGGGTATCGTTCACGGGATTTCTGGATCGTGTGATGCTAAGTCAATGACGGCACCAGATTACGAGGGGCAAGTATTAGCTATCCAAAAGGCCTTGTCCCAAAGCGAGGTCTCACCAGCGATGGTTCAGTATATCGAGGCGCATGGTACAGGAACGGAGCTGGGTGACAAAACCGAAATGGACTCCATTGCGGCTTGTTATTCACATGAGTCAAGACATACACCTTTGGTTATTGGTTCCGTTAAATACAATTTTGGTCATTGTTTTGCGGGGGCGGGAGCCGTGGGGCTGAGCAAAGTGCTGTTGAGTTTCTATCATCAAGTCTTGCCTCCGACGCCACCGCGCGGGAGCTACAACGATGCATTGCCAATTTCTGCGATCCCTGCGCGAATACTTGATTGTGCGGAGCCCTGGCAGACAGGATCAAACGATTCAAGATTTGCTGCCCTGAATTCGTTTGGGACCGGTGGCATTAACTACCACGTTATTTTAGAACAAGGACGATACTATGCCGATTATTCTTCATAAGATAAAACTTCATGACATTAAGCATCTGAATGCATTTAAAGAATGGGTGCTTACGACAGATTATAAAGCTTGTCATGATCTGGACAGCGTTTTGGCTTTTGACGTTGCGCTGGTTTCAGAGGTGGCGGATTCAACCTTTCACTTTGTTGAGATAATACATATTAGCTCGCATAAGGAATTTCAGGCTGAAATGGAATCACCGCTATTTCAATCGCTGGTGGATCGCTTCAGTCAAATGGCTGAGGTCGTTGAAGAGGTCACAGCTATACGGGTTGGAGATGGATATCAATCACGCTGAGCCGATTTGTTGCTGCGCTGATAAACGCCGTTATCGCGGTGTTGCTTATCAAGCTTGGATGAATTGCAACGGTGCCTGGATAGTATCAATTAATATAAATATACAGAAAGGACAATTAGATTGCTTCGACTGGCACTCCTTAATTGATAAAACAGATACCGCTTGTCTTGAGCATGAGAACAATGTGTTTTCACAAAACCTTCAACGCTTGACTGGGCGGCTATGTGCCAAATTGGCGATGAGCCTGCTAAATGGCGAGAAACCTGAATTTAACGTTATTGAAATATCTCAAGCCTCTGTCAATCGGGGACAGCCGCTTTCACCTTCCGGGTATGTATCGATTAGCCATAGTGGTGACTGGGTGTTTGCAGCAGCTGCCTGCAAACCTGTTGGGATTGATATTCAGCAGATACGCGGCTTCGGAGAATCGGCACTAATGTCGGTTTTTAGCGCCCGGGAAAGGAGGGTTTGTGAACCTCAAGAATTGACGTTGATTTGGAGTGTGAAAGAAGCTTACCTAAAGGCGCTGGGGAGAAGCTTAATACCGCATGCCATGTATTTGGAGACAGGACGGTACGGTGATAAGTGGGTTGTCGATGATAGTTACAGTACGTCATTGAAGGCGGCTAATCTGAAACGGCGTCAGCAGATAGAGTGTGAATTTTACGATGGCTATACGTTGGCTGTTTGTCTAATAAAGAGTGATACGTGAGAAAGGCACACAGAAGTGCTTGGCGATAGTATTACCCATTCAACTTAATAAGTTTGTAGCAGGAAACAGGGAATAGAGAATGAGTAAATTAAGGAATGATTATGTTTCTATTTTACATAAGGCTGTAGATATAGCTCGCTTCGCACCGTCATCACATAACTGTCAGCCATGGAAAGTTAACTTGGTATCATCGAATGAACAAGGCATAGATTTTGACGTTCTTTTTGATGAATCCAGAATGCTAAATAGTTTGCCTTCTTTAAATCGTGAAATGTATTTGGGGTGTGGGATATTCACGGAATTTTTAATAAAGGCGCTTGAATGCCAGGGCTTTATAACCAAGGTGTCATGGCTTGATGATTCGAGTCGTTTGGTTCGCGTCAAGGCGACTGCAATAGCTGAAACTGATGTTGAGGCTTTGAACGAATTAGCCAGCCTTATTAAGGCTCGAAGAACACAAAGATCACCATATCAATCACCTCAAATACCCGATGATCTTACTTGTAAGGTGAAAAGTGAGTGTAATCAGTTTAACGGTAAGGTTTCAATTCACAGTGGCTCCGGAAAGATGAAAGTTATCGCTGAGTTGGTTAAGTATTATGCGGGTTTGGATTTTTCAAATAGAGACGTGTGGCGTGAAACATTTCGCTATATTTGCTTTGATGAAAAAGAAGATCGTGAAGATGGATTTTATTTCAGCAACCTTTTTGGTCAAACATCCAATTTGTTTCGCTGGGCTTTTCGACTGGGACTGCATCCGATAAACCACCGCTTCTATTCTCTGTTGAAACTTCCTTCTGTGATGGCTAATAATTTTGCGAAGCTGATTAGTGACGAAGGGCATTTAATGACGCTTACCGTCGGAGATGAATCGCCTGAATCATTATTTTCTGCAGGTCAGATGTTGGGGCGGTTCACACTGATTGTTCAGCAAATGGAGTGGGTTATGCACCCCATGAGTGTACTTGTTCAGCATGACATCCCTCGGGCTCAATTATCGGACGTTCTTGGTTTACAACAGCCTTTGGTCTATGTCGCCAGATTGGGGCAATGTGGTGATATTGCGAGTGAAGCACCAAGGCGTTCAGTCGAATCTATCTTGATGTCAAACTAACCGTTAAATGAACAGTAAATCAAATATCGCATGCCACTAATTAATTGTGGTGTCTAATTATATACAGGTAAAAATAATGAAAGCGTTAGTAGCGATAAAGCGGGTCGCTGATCATACAGTGACGGTCCGTGTTAAATCAGATAACAGCAATGTTGATTTGTCTGATATCAAAATGGTGATTAACCCTTATTGTGAGATAGCTCTTGAGGAAGCGATACAACAAAAAGAAGCCGGGGTTATCTCTGAGGTTGTCGCGGTATCTGTCGGAGAAAGCCTCTGTCAGGAGCAGCTTCGAGCCGCGCTGGCGCTGGGTGCTGATCGCGCAATACATGTTGAGACTGAAGGCACTCCTGAGCCTTTAATTATTGCGAAGTTGCTGGCCAAGGTGGTTGAAGCCGAGAGGCCGCAGCTAATTATTACAGGCAAACAGTCTGTTGACAGCGACAATAATCAGACCGGTCAGATGTTGGCTGCATTATTAGGAATGGGACAAGGGACTTTCGCCTCCAAAATTGTAATAGAGGGAAATACAGCGCTAGTGACAAGGGAAGTTGACGGTGGTCAGCAAACGGTAAGTTTAACGCTTCCCGCCGTTGTTACAGCGGATTTGACCCTTAATAAACCTCGCTATGCATCCCTGCCAAACGTAATGAAAGCCAAAAGAAAACCGATTGAAACATGGCTGGCAGAAGCACTGGGTATTGATGTGTCCAGCCGCACGCGTGTTCTCAGGGCCGAGCCTCTGGGTGGGCAGCGCGCCGGCGTCAAAGTTACCAGTGTAGATGACTTGGTGAATAAGCTTAAAAACGAGGACGAGGGTAATTTAATGGCTATTTTAATAATTGCGGAACACGATAATAACGAGTTAAAGGAGGCGACGCTAAATGCTATTAGTGCTGGCGCTAAGCTCAGCAATGATCTCCAGTTATTGATTGCAGGCTATGGCTGTGCTGCTGTTGTAGGGCAAGCTGCCATACTCGATGGTGTGTCCAAGATACTTGTCGCTGAGGCTGAAATTTATGCTGATCCGTTGGCAGAAAATATGGCTAACCTGGTCGCTGACATTGGCAGCAAATATACCATATTGTGGCGTCTTCAACGGCGTTTTCGAAGAATTTTTTTTGCCAAGGGTATCAGCATTGTTAGATGTGTCGTTAATATCAGAAGTTGTCGATATCGAAGCTGAAGATATATTTCTGAAACCCATTTATTCGGGCAGTGCCATTGCGACTATACAGTCTCGGGACTCTATCAAGGTGATCACGGTACGAGCTACCGCTTTTGAGGCACTTAAAGGTAATGGTGGTGGTGCGGTTGTTGAGTCTTTGACAGCTCTAGATGATATGTCAGTTTCCAAGGTCGTCGCGAATCATTTCGTTCCTTCATTACGGCCGCCGTTGCCATCGGCTCGCGTTGTCATTGCTGGCGGAAGGGGAGTTGGTAGTGTCGAGAATTTTTTTTGTTGCTTGAAAGTTTGGGCGATAAGCTTGGGGCGGCGATAGGGGCTACACGAGCCGCAGTCGATGCCGGATTTGTCGAAAATGACCTTCAGATAGGGCAGACAGGAAAAGTGGTTGCTCCTGATCTTTATATTGCAGTGGGTATTTCAGGCGCAATCCAGCACACATCGGGAATAAAAGATTCTAAGACGATTGTTGCTATTAACAGCGATCCTGATGCGCCAATATTTCAAACATCTGACTATGTTCTTGTTGCTGATTTTTCGGAAGTGCTTCCTGAACTGATCCAGAAAATTCAATTGTAGATAGGATATTTCGCTGCAAGAAGGGAACACAATGAGAGAAGTATTGGAATTTGATGTTGTTATCGTTGGTGGTGGTCCTGCAGGTCTATCTGCTGCGTGTCGACTAATGCAGATGGGAGAGGATAAGCGAGCATTAACTGTCTGCGTGATCGAGAAAGGTGCTGAAATTGGAGCCCACGCATTGTCAGGTGCCGTGATGGAAAGCCGTGCCCTTGATGAGCTGTTCCCTGACTGGCGGGAAAAAGGTGCACCATTAAATACCCAGGTCAGCCAAGATGAAACCTTCTGGCTGAAAAGTGAACATTCTGCTTGGCGTGTCCCTCATACATTCTTGCCCAATGGTGTACGTAATCAGGGGAATTACCTTGTAAGCCAAGGAAAATTATGCCGCTGGTTGGCTGAACAAGCAGAGAGGCTGGGTGTGGAGATTTTTACCGGCTTCACGGCCAAAGAGTTGTTGTTTAATGAAACTAATGTAATCAGTGGGGTTGTTACCGGTGATATGGGGCTTAATATCAAAGGTAAACCGAAGCCTGGCTACATGCCAGGCATCGAGTTACGCGGTAAATACACACTGTTTGCAGAAGGTAGCCGTGGCCATCTAGGGAAGCAGTTAATCGAGCACTATGAACTTGCTCGTAATGCAGATGCGCAGCATTATAGCCTTGGCCTGAAAGAGTTATGGGAAATCGATCCAAAATTGCATCAGCAAGGGCTGGCTATTCATAATTTTGGTTGGCCGTTGAACGGTGAGAGTAACGGTGGCGGCTTTCTCTATTTCACTGAGGACAGCCAAGTAGCTGTTGGGTTGGTTGTTGATCTTGATTACCGCAATGCTTACCTTAGCCCATTTGATGAGTTTCAGCGGATGAAACATCATCCAAGCATTGCTAGGTTCTTGCTGGGCGGCCGACGTATCTCATATGGGGCAAGAACATTGACAAAAGGGGGGTATCATTCGCTTCCTAAACTGATTTTCCCGGGAGGCTTGTTGATCGGGTGTGAAGCCGGTCTACTGAATATTGCAAAGCTCAAGGGAATCCATACAGCGATGAAATCCGGTATGCTGGCTGCTGAAAGCATTTATATAGAGGTTAGTGGCGGTTGTAAGGGGGGCAAGAATTAGTCTCATATTCTGAGAACCTAAGACAGTCATGGGTTTATGATGAACTTTATTCTGCGCGAAATTTTAGTGCAGCGATACATAAGTTTGGTTATTGCGTTGGTGGTATTTTCAATGTTATTGACCAAAACGTTTTTCGTGGCAAGTTACCGCTAATGATTCGAAATAACCAAGAAGACCACGCACAGCTTATGCCTATCGCGCAATGTGACGCCATTGAGTATCCAAAGCCCGATAACATTCTAAGCTTTGATAAAGCTTCTTCCATATATATGTCGAATGTATACCATGATGCTGATCAACCCTGTCATCTGCATCTGAGTGATTCCGCAATTCCTCTTGCAAGTAATTTAGCCGACTATGGCGAGCCTGCACTGCGATATTGTCCTGCGGCGGTCTACAATATTGTTGAAGAAAAAAAATGAGAGACGATTTGTCATTGAGGCTCAAAACTGCATTCACTGTAAGACCTGTGACATTAAAGATCCTGCAAAGAATATAACGTGGGTGCCTCCCGAAGGAGGTGGTGGGCCAGTTTATTCAAAGATGTAATTTACTTATCCTGTATTTATCTAGTCTTGTCTGATGTTCTATTGGTCGCCGATAAGGGGCGAGACGGATTGCCAGCGATAGACAAATTCATCAACCTTGCTGCCGTCAGGGGCCTGCCATTGCTGAGCTTTGGCATTGAATGCACCGAGCTTTTGATAGAAGCCTTGGGCGGCTTGATTGCCAGCCAATACTTCGAGATACATCCCTTTGTTCGGCGCCTGCTGATGGGATAGCTCGGCTGCTGATTGTAAAAGCTGCTTGCCAAGCCCAAATCCCTGGTAGCCTTGATTGATATGCAGGTTTTCTACCAGCGTTCCCCATTCCGGGTGGTTATTCAGATAAATACAGATGAACCCGCAGAGACTTTCTCCTTCACGGGCAACCAAAATCCTTTGGTGGATTTCAGGCGCTGCAAAACGTTGCTGCCAGATATTTCGTCGATCCGGAAAAATATCGTGACTGAGGTATTCATCGGATAATAATCCTCTATATATCGCCTGCCAGCTTGAAGCGTGTAATGCAGCAATCGCAGCCATATCATCAGTAGTGGCGATATTAATCTCTATCATTGGCTCAACCATAGTCACCTTCTCATTAGCTTTTCGTTTGGGTATATCAGTGTATCGGCCTGTGAGGATAAGTTAATATCGTTAATGTACATAAAGTTAGAATATCAGTTATTTGAAACTGAAAGGAAACGTAACTTGAATTGGAATTGTAGATGAATATTCAGCACCTGAAAGCATTTGTACTGGCTGCACATCTTGGGTCTATTTCTGCCGCAGCTCGTGAGATGGGAAAGCGCCAGTCTCAGGTTAGCCAGTGGATAGCCGATCTGGAAGTTGATTTTGGGGTAGAGCTGTTTGTCCGTACCGGCAACAGTACTCGCCTTAGCGAGGCGG
>LLEN01000167.1_pt1 | contig 13847 bp, 19 predicted proteins | sample 595881 | NCBI WGS metagenome assembly LLEN01 (sample SAMN02919314, study PRJNA255460) | bioreactor metagenome | biome: chemostat; feature: culture 2012_10.3; material: sediment; isolation source: day86 10degC chemostat 2012 inoculated with Wadden Sea sediment taken from... | place: Germany: Bremen ...
GCAAATCGCCATTGACTATAAATTATCATCTATCAAGGCTCTGGTACCTACATTGCTGCCGTCGCCAACACTGGTAACCCACCCAAATGGGATGTGGTTCGTCATCTTAGCCAACTGCTAAAGCAAAATATTGAACAAGCCAACTATTATTTACACAAAGCGGAAGGAAGATCTGGCGTTTCAATTGGCTATAAAAACGTCCAGCCAAGCAAATGAACCGTTCAAATGTTAAAATACGAGCAAATATCAATCAATCGCGTAAAATTAGTCGCCACAGATAAGCATAATTCATCTATAATCGGCGACCGTATTTTTGGTCAGGCTCAGCCGTCTGCTTTAGGAACAAAGAATGTCATTTTCATCACAAAGCTTTTCTCCGGAAATTGTGCGCGCACTTACCGAGTGTGGATACGAGAAATTAACGCCAATACAGCAACAAGCGATTCCACATGCTCGTCGCGGGCAGGATATTCTTGCTAACGCACAAACGGGTACCGGTAAAACAGCAGCCTTCTCTTTGCCAATCATTCAGCAGATCTGTGACAAGCCAAAACAGCGCAGCCGCTTTAATGTGCGAGCTTGATTCTTGCACCTACCCGTGAACTCGCAGCACAGATTGCCAAAAATATCGAAGACTACACCAAATATGTATCGCTAAATGTGGCTGCTATTTTTGGCGGAACCAAAATGTCCTCTCAAGAGAAAAAGCTTGAACAGGGGCTTGATATTCTTGTAGCGACTCCGGGCCGCCTGCTTGAGCATATGGAGCTCAATAACGTATCGTTAGCTAACCTTGAGTTCTTAGTTTTCGACGAAGCTGACCGTATGTTGGATATGGGCTTTATTTCCGATATCCGCATGATCATGAGTGATATCCGTACCCACTCAAACAATGCTGTTTTCGGCAACCTTCTCTAGCCAGATGAACAAGCTATCAAATGAGCTCCTGCGCAAGCCAAAACGCATTTCGGTTAGCCCAGAAAACGCAACGGCCGAAACAGTGGCTCACGTTGTTTACCCTGTAGACGAAGATCGCAAGCGCGAACTTCTTTCAGAGCTTATCGGTAAGAAAAACTGGAAGCAGGTTTTGGTTTTCGTTAACTATAAAGAAACCGCGAACGAGCTTGTCAAAGAACTTAAGCTTGACGGCATTAAAGCCGTGCTTTGCCATGGTGATAAAGCCCAAAGTGCACGCCGTCGTGCTCTTGACGAGTTCAAAGAAGGTAAGGCACGTGTGATGGTGGCAACTGAAGTTGCAGCCCGTGGTCTCGATATTCAGGGGCTACCTCATGTGGTGAACTACGATATGCCATTTTTGGCCGAAGACTACGTTCACCGTATTGGCCGTACTGGCCGTGCCGGACAAGAAGGCCACGCAGTTTCATTTGTTAGCCGTGAAGAGGAACTAACGCTGATTCAGGTTGAAAAGCTGATCAAGCAACGTATCCGTCGTATTCAGCTAGCTGGCTACGAGCCTGCAAACCGTGATGCTTTGCTGCAAAAGATGCACACTAAGTCTGCTTTTAAAGACCGTAGCGGACGCACTAACAACCCAACAGATCAATCTGATGCAGAACGCCGCGCTCGTCTTCGCCGCGCAGTACTTAACAAGTCAAAGATCACTAAGCTGAAGAAATAGCGGCTTTCACCTAAATAGTCAAGGCGCTGGCAAGTATCAACCTGCCAGCGCTTTTTTTTATCACTCGAACCTGTTCAGTTCTCAGCGTTAACCTTTAACCGGAGCCTCAGACTTAGCCTGCAAATACTGTTTTAACTCTTCACCGGGAACGGAGCTTTGAGTTTCGACAGCAAATGATGCCCACTTTGCCCCTTCTGCCATCGCATCAATAATTGAATTCTGGTTCACAAGCCCATTTATCAACCAGAGGCAAAAGCATCTCCCGCCCCAGTGGTATCAACTACCTGTGATGCTAAAGCAGGTACATAGAATGATTCCTCTGCAGTGTAGGCCCTTGCTCCATTTTCACCGTCGGTGATAACGAAATAACGCAGAGCTTCGCCAGCAATACTCTGGCCATATTGCCACACAGGCAAGTTTGTCCGTCCTTCCAGATCCGACTCAGAAGTAATCAATACGTGGCATGGCCGTAAACGCTCATCTTTCGCTAGCTGCGCAATAACCAGTGAATGCTCTAATGCCGCTTGCGCCCAAACCTCAGAACCTTCAGCTGAAGAGTTAATATATAGCGCATCCCAACGAGAGAAAGTCGGTGGCGTACCCAATATAAATCGAGGGCGCTGAGGACGAATAATGGTTCGTTCACCATCAGGTGTCATTATTAACAGTAGCTCTGACGTCATCACATCATTACGGTGTAACAATGCGCAATTCAACCCACTCAGACTGGCTTCTGCCAACAACCAGTCTGCAGTTTCATCCCTACCAACTTGACTAACTAACGCAACATTATGGCCAGCCCACACCAACCCCAATCCGGTATTGGCCCCACCTCCGCCCAAGCGTCGACCGCCATCCAAATAGTGATGACGGCCACCAGTCGTCAGCGGCTTATCTAGCTGCATCACACGATCGCAGTTAAGGTTTGCGATCAGCATTATATTTGCCAATTAAATTCTCCCAAACCAACTCAAATACGAGTTGAATAATCATTAGTATATTATTTATAGTCGCCTAATTAACGGATTAGTAAGAATTTTCTTCGCCCAATAAAAAAAACGTGAAGCCGATAGTAACTAACGGCTTCACGCTTTTAATAATACTTCAGCTAGCTGTAATCAGCATATGGATTTGATTGAGGCAGCGTAATTTCCTGCTCGAACTCCGATAGTTTCATGCTCTCTTGCGTCATTGACACTGATGTTTCATCCATTACACGCTCGCCAAAGTGGTAACGTATTGTTTCAGTGCCAGTGCAAGCCGCCTTATCATTATTGTCGGCAGTACGTTTCACCGGAATATTTTTCTCATGATAAGCTAGCAGAGCCTTATCGCCGTACTTGTTACCAAGCATTGCCAGCGTTTGTGCTGGTGACAGAACTAACCCCGTCGCATTGTTACCACCAAAACCTTTGGCGTTCAGGATCACCGCTTTGTAATCTTCTCCATGTTCACCAGCAAAAGTATGATCGGCGAGTATGTCGAGATTCGACGTATGCACATCATCAGCAATATGGTCGATGGTCTGAATACCAGGGATCCAACCGTACTGCCACACACCCAGAGAGGCAATGAGCTGGTCACCCGCCGCTACACTCATAGAATGGCCGACATAAGACTTAATCGCAGTAACAGGCCAGCTGTCGATTGCAAATGTCTTCGCTACTTCATTAAGAATATGGCTTTCCGTCACGCGATTTTGAGGAGTACCAGTTCCATGCGCCTGAACGAAAGTTTGCTTGACGCCTTCTTCTCCCAGAATAGCTTTTGCCAGTGCAGTCGCTTTTGCCACTGTGACATAATTTCCTACACCTGGCGCAGAAATGGATTTTTTTTGTTGGCATCTGCATTGATAAAGACATCTGCAACGGAGCCATAAATTGTAGCCCCCAGCTCTAATGCCAATTCGTCATCCATCAGAACGACAAACTGCGCTGATTCTGCCATCGTAAAACCAGCATTAGATGAAAACGGACGACATGCACGACGGTTATCAACGCTGTCACTACTATCAAGCATTTTTAATTGTTCATCTTCAGCCAATGCTCCCATCACACGGAAACCTTCCATGATCTCGGCAACAACCGGCGCTTCTGCATTACCGACAATCACGACTTTAGATTTACCGTGTTGAATGTCATACATGCCCTGACGAAGGTTATACAGGAACGTTGCACAAGCCCCCATATTCGTACCGGTAGTACCAACACTGTTAATCACATAGCTATTAATAAAATCTGCTGGCATTTCAGCAAATGATAATGCCATCATTTTAGTGCTCACCCGACCACCCGTTAGTGGCGCAGCCAGCATGCCAGCATGCCAGCCAAAGATTGATCGTCAATTTGTGACAAACCACTTCCGGCATAAACAGAAACTTCATCCGGTTTAATATGAGTCAGTACCTCTTCCCAGTCCACGCCCATGGAATTCAATGCATCAGATGCACCATAAACTGTCAGTTTTAAGCCTCGGGGATGAAAGCGTGAATTGTAGAGTTTGCCCGGGTCAAAGCCGGCCGGAATATTACCGCCGCTGCTAACCGGAAAAGAAACACGATCCTCAAGCAAAGCACCCAGCTCTCCGTTCACAGTGATCTTTACTTTATTGCCCTGTTCTTCTACCACCCAGTTGTCAGGGATTTTATTTGGTAATTTTGATTTGCGCAGGGTAAATGAAATCTGCTCACTTTCGCTGCTTAGAGAGGCTTTATATTGGTAAAGCAGATTATCAGGATCGAATGAATCAATACGACGCACTAACGTCCCTGCCTTAATGGCATCAACAAGCTCAGAGTCAAGCACTTCACTGTCTGCAAGCCCCATTCGGAAAGCAAGATCCTTCCAGGTGGTCTGCATCTCGTCATCGGATAATACATCAGCGATCATGCGCTTGTAACTGTGGAAGCCGGAGCTACGCCCCGCAGCATTTATTCCGCCAAACCCGACAATTAGAGGTAACTTTGTCATCCTAAGCCTATATCTTTTTATTCAGTTGGTCATAGATTACCAATTTACACTGTTCATTCATCCCGCATATGTGCCAAAATCACTAACAATTAGGCCATCACATACAGAGGAGGTATGCAATAATGAATATTGGATTTGTCTTATACCCACGAGCACTAATCACTGGCGTCTCACTGGCAGCAGAAATGTTAAGCAGTGCCGCCAGCTTACGTTCTCGCCACCAGCAACGCGAAAAGCCATTTGAAATCAAAATCGTCGCTCCTTCGCTCACGCCGCCTAATGTAGCGGCAGGGCTAAAACTGCAGCCTGACACTACCTTTGATGATATGAACACTTTCGACATTGTCATTTTACCGCCAATGTGGGGAAATCCTCTCGCCTCAGTTCGCCAGACTCCAGAGATCATTCCTTGGCTTAAACACCAGTATCAACAAGGAGCCCAACTCGTGGCAACAGGCACGGGCGTCACCTGGCTGGCAGAAACCGGTTTACTGAATAATCAAGTGGCAACGACTCACTGGTACTATTATGAGAAATTTGCGGCCCGCTATCCAAAAATCACTCTAAATAGGCAGGCTTCCATTACCGAGGCCAATGGTTTGTTTTGCACTGGCAGTATTAACTCCCAGTCAGAAATGATCCTTTACCTAATTGCCGAAAATTTTGGCCAGAAGATAGCTGGCATTATCGAGACACATTTTGGCCACGAAATATCAAAATCATCCAGCAGCCTTTTTACCAAATCGGTGGCCAGGTTCAGTTTGATGAATCTATAGCACTTGCTCAAGATTGGATGAAACGACATTTGTCCAAACCCATTACAGCACAAAACGTTGCTGACCATTGTGGCTTACCGCTTCGAAGCTTTAACCGCAAATTTAAAGATCAAGTCGGAGAGTCACCGCACCAATATTTACAAAAAAAATAAGAATGGAGACAGCCCAACAGCTCTTACGAGATTTTGGCATGTCGGTTCAAGATGTTGCAGAGCAAGTCGGCTATAAAGACTCCTACCACTTTTCAACCCGTTTTCGTCAGCAATTTAGTATTACGCCTAGCCAATACCGCCGGATGGTCAAAGCTAAAATCTACAACCCTTGATTACTCGCATTTTTGCGATTTGTTTTTAAAATGAGACACATGCAAATGGAGGCTGTTACTAAGCTTTAGCTTAATATTCTGCTGGAGTTAAGTTATATGAGCTGTTGTATTCTCACACGTTGGTTCACGAAATCTTTTCTTTTTCTGTGCCTTCTCTCTTTGCAAGTACAAGCAGAATTACTCCCAACCAGCACTACCCAACTGAATGAAAAAAAAGCTGCCGCATGGATTTGTACCACCTGAAAAAGAATGAACAAAAGCAATTTGAGAGCAACCTTCAGTTAGCAATGATCACTGACAACATACACAGACAACGCTATATCGCGATAAAAGCCGATATTAACCACCCTCAGGGCTTTGAAAATATTGGCTACTATCGATCAGGCCACCCCGTAGAGATCTTCACAGCTAATTGGCGAAAAAAAACAGTAACAAATACAGTATTACGCGGCTAGTTATGCTCGGAGGAACCAGTGACAGACAAGCCTTTGATGTTTTTACGCAACTAATAAAACAAGACAACGGACACCTTGAACTTAGAGCTTCGAACAAGCGCTACCACTTCACGGCAAAGAACAAAGATCTTAATGATTTTCTCAGCTGCCTCAAGCAACACCAAAGAAGTGCCAACAAGTAATTAACACCATTTTTTTTGACGCCGCTTGATTCATTAAGTTGAAACCAATATTCATCCTGTAGCATCACCAACGCTACTTACACCACGTATTTTTCACCACATACTTTTTACTGCACCATTACAAAACAAGCGGCCGAATCAAGCCTCCGGCCACATTGTCTCCAAACAGGCTGAAAACAACGCCCAACCTTAGTATCATCATCACAACTTAAATAACATATCAATAAACTTTTAAAGTTAAATATTCTTAATAGAGTGAAAATTCCACATTTAAAAAGTCCAATAATAGTCAAAAATGTGACAAAATGTCAGGAATAATGGCTTTACGAAAACATTTGACAATCAACATCACCGCAACATATTCAAAAACAACTGAAAGCCATTTATTGATGAATGGATAACACTTTAATGCAGTACATAAGTACCTAAAACCGAGAGGAACGGTAGTTTGAACCTTTCTATAAAAAAAACAAGCTTTCCCTAACATTTGCTGGAATTATCCTGCTTATCGCTGCTGTGCAAACATGGCTCACCAGCGAACGACTTACCGACGAGGCAAATCGATCAACCCAACAATTAGCAAGCTCACTCACACAGTCAAACATCAGTACTATTAGCCAATGGCTTGAAAGTAAAACGAAAATCGTCCAAGCCTCTATTAACGGATTTAACAAGCAAGCTGAACCAACAGCCTCTCTTGCACAAGCAATCTCTTCCGGTGATTTTGATTTGGTTTACGCAGGTACCCAGCGAGGTGAAATGCTCACCGGCAAAGCTGTTACTTTCCCGGCTGGTTATGACCCGCGTCAGCGCCCATGGTATAAAGATGCAACCGCGGCAAATGGGCTTGTCGTTACCACTCCGTATACTGACGCAGCTTCTGGCAAACTGGTAATTACTATTGCGGAACCGTTTAGTGCCAAAATGAATAGTGGTGTAATTGCTGGTGATGTCTCCATTGATGCGCTCGTCAAGGATATCCTAGCCGTAAACCAAACTGGTGTCTTCGCAACCCTCTTTAGTGGTGACGGTACGATTATCGCTCATCCCAACCAATCTCTGACACTAAAACCAACCACAGAGATGAACCCTTCGTTCGATACTAGCTTGATCAGAAAGGTTGCTTCCCAAAGTGACCTTGTCACACTTAATGTTTCAGGCACTGAAAGTTTAGTGAGCGTCCAGCAGATCCCGGGGACTGACTGGTACTTCTCTTTGATATTAGATAAATCAGTGGCTTATGCCACGTCAGTGAAGCATTGGTTGATGCCATTATCAGTGCCATCATCCAACTGATCCTGGTATTAAGCGTGGCAACGTTCCTTATTTCACGCGCGTTAAAGCCGCTCGATACGCTATCAGAGGCTATGGAAGACCTCTCGCACGGTAACGGTGATCTAACTCGTCGGCTTAGCTTTGATCAAGATGACGAGATTGGTCGCTTGGCAAACACGTAAACGCATTCATCGAAAAGCTGCATGTTTCTATAACAGGTATTTCAGGCTCATCTGAACATCTTTCTCAGCAAGCTAAAGGCAGCCATGATCTGGCGTTACAGACCAGTGAAGCCTTGAGCGTGCAATTAAATGAAATTTCACAGATTGCGACAGCAATTCATGAAATGTCTGCAACAGCTCAAGAAGTTGCCAGCCATGCCGAGCAAACAGCAGGGGCCGCGGTCGCTTCTCAGGATAGCTGCAATGAAGGCAAACAGGTGATAAGCCGTAATCAGCAGTCAATCACCCACCTTGCTAATCATGTCGAAGACGCGGCAAGCATTATCAAAGAGCTCGAAAATAACGCTCAGGGTATCAATGCAATTTTGTCGACCATTCAAGATATTGCAGAACAAACGAACTTACTTGCCCTTAATGCGGCTATCGAAGCTGCTCGTGCAGGCGATCAGGGACGAGGCTTTGCCGTTGTTGCTGATGAAGTCCGCGTATTATCACAGCGTACGCATAGTTCGACTGAAGAAATTCGAGGTATGATTGAAACACTGCAGCGTAATACTCACAGTGCCGTTGATACCATGCAGCAGAGCCAGTCGCTGGCGACAAGCAGTGTTGATGATGCCAATAATGCAACCAATGCGCTTGAGCGTATTACTGAGTCTATTCAGCATATCTCCGACATGGCGACTCAAATTTCTAGCGCTGCCGAAGAGCAACGTGCGGTTACTGATGAAATAAGCAGAAATACCCAGGCCGTCAATGATGTCTCTGATCAGCTTTCAACAGAAGCACAAGATGCACAAAAGCTATCTGAGGAGCTCAATGACATTGCTCAACACTTGAATACGGAAGTTAGCAAATTTAGGATCTGATAACACGCCACAAGTCTGTTACAACAGCCTGTAAAAACAAAACGCCAGCGAGAAGTTTCGCTGGCGTTTTGTTTCATGTCGGGGCACTGCCCCGGCACTCTGTGTTTTTGTGCTATGACGACTGAGGTAATTGATTAAATTGACCAGCACTTGTTTGAGCTTGGCTGCGGTTTGGGCCTTGAGGCTTGTCAGTAATATCATCAAACTCGCCATCAATCACTGTCGAACTATCCGCATGAGCACCACTCTGGCTTTGCTGTTTGACCGCCTCTGCATACGCAGCGTCCATTTTCTTCTTGATAAATGGACGGGCAATCAGTGCTGCAATACCTATGAACAACCCCATGACCGCTGCCAACGTCACAGTAAAGAAACCAACAACAAGCGCGATTACTCCAGCAACAAAATTCTTCATATTCTGCCTCACTCTCTCTAGTCTTCTTCATTTCTATGCTGTGCAGTCTAGCTGAATGAAAATGAATCAAGCATGAACAGAATTGTTATCTACATTCAGAAAGGACAGTTGCCCTCCTATCATTATTACTGCTAACATCACTAGCACTGTTCATTTATACAGGTGTTGTGATGATCACTACATTATCCATCAGTAACTACCGTTCAATTCTTCAGCTGACTATGCCACTTGGGCCGCTTAATGTTATTACCGGAGCCAATGGAAGCGGGAAATCTAATCTATACCGCGCACTGAGGCTATTGGCAGAAACGGCACAAGGTGGCGTAGTGAATTCATTGGCATCTGAAGGGGGGCTTGATTCTACTTTCTGGGCCGGACCGGAAAACCTTTCAGCCTCAATGCGACGCGGTGAAGTACCGATACAAAGCGTCGTCCGACAAGAAGTAAAACGACTTCGGCTTGGTTTTGCCACAGATGATTTCGGCTATTCGATTTCTCTAGGCCTACCAGAGCCTTCCCGATCTGCTTTTCGACTCGACCCTGAAATTAAACAAGAAAGCATCTGGAGTGGACCGTTTTTTTTCGACCGGCAAGCCAGTTAGTGGCTAGGAAAGGCCCGCTCATTAAAATTCGCGAGAAAAGAAGCTGGCAAGTCGCCTCTCAGCATATCAGCCATTTTAATAGTATGTTTGATCAGATCGCAGATCCTTCAGCTGCTCCTGAAGTATTTCATATGCGGGAGCGTATTCGTAGCTGGCGTTTTTATGATCACTTTCGCACTGATAAAGAGGCGCCAGCCCGGCAACCACAACTGGGAACACGCACGCCCGTTCTCCATCATGACGGAAGAGATTTAGCCGCCGCCCTACAGACCATCCGCGAAATAGGCGATAAAACAGCACTCGACAAGGCCATTAACGATGCTTTTCCCGGTGCAAGTATTAATATCGTTCAGCACGAGGATGGCCGATTCTCATTGGAATTCTACCAAGAAGGTTTGTTGCGCCCTCTAACTGGCGGTGAGCTCTCCGACGGGACACTACGCTACCTACTATTGATCGCCGCATTGCTTACACCTCGCCCTCCAAGCCTGATGGTATTGAACGAGCCAGAAACCAGCCTTCATCCAGATCTGTTGCCTGCACTAGCCAAGCTAATCATTCACGCTTCTGAAAATTCTCAGGTATGGGTTGTTTCCCACGCGAGTCGGCTTATTGCAGCCTTAAACCAACATCCAGACTGTCATGCTATCGAGTTGGACAAAGAACTGGGACAAACTACTATTCGCGGTCAGGGCATGCTCGACGAGCCGTCATGGTACTGGCCGGATAAATAGTAATGGCCGCTTTAAGGTCGGGGCTGAAATACCAATATGAGAAAATTTACGTGGATAAGGCATCGACATAAATTGATTCCTCTTGCCTTCATCACTGTTCTTTCAACTGTGCTAAGCATAGTAATTTCTCTTGAAAAATAAAATTTATTAAATACTCTTACTTTAATAATTTTTTTTGTTATCAAGTGCCATCATGATAAATACCCAATGGCTCCAAACCTTCATCACCTTGGTCGAGGTGGGACATTTCACCCAAACGGCTGAGAAATTATTCATGACTCAACCCGGCGTCAGCAGCACATAAAAAAAATTGGAACTGCAGACCGGCACGCCTTTACTGCAGCGATTCGGCAAGCGGTTTGAGCTAACTCCCGCAGGCGAAACGCTCTATCGCTATGGCTGCCGCCGTCGTGATGAAGAGTCAGCGTTATACCAAGAGTTGCAAAATGATGACCCTTTCGTTGGAGAGTGCCGACTAGCCTGTTCAGGAGCATTGGCCACATACCTGTATCCACACTTCTTACGACATCAACAGGCACACCCCGATCTTACAATTCAGCTTGAAGCCGCGCCGAATAAGCGCATTCTTGATAACCTCAATTCCAACCAAATAGAACTTGGCATAATTACGCAGAAAGTGTCGTCAGCAGAATTAGAGCAAGAAGCCGTTGGTGTAGAGCTTTTATGCTTAGTTGTTCCTGCTGGAATGGGAAATAGTGAAGTTAATATGGAGCAACTTAATCGTCTTGGATTTATCAACCACCCTGACGGTGAACACTATGTCAGTCAAATAATTCAGGCTAATTTTGATAGCAGGTTTAATAGTATTGAAACATTGAATGTTGCTGGTTATATAAACCAACTAAACCAAATACTCTTACCAGTATCTCTAGGGTTGGGTTATACCGTATTGCCGGAGAAAGCCGTGAATAGCTTTCCTGAACAATCCGGCATACATGTTGTTTCGCTAAACAAACCTGTCTATGAAAAGCTATTCCTGATCAGGAAAAAGCATCGCCCACTACCAAAACGTTATGAATATTTTACCCACCAAATACATCAGCTTCTCAAATAAAGATTTGAAAATACAAAGCCTTGCTATAGACAAGGCTTTGTACAATTAAACTGATATACAGTTAGACCAGAACGGTTTGTTACAGATCACGCATCAAGGTTTCAAATTCTTCTTCTGCAGATTCAATCAACCTTGCCAGCTCTCTTGCATCATCGTTAGCAAGATGCAAGTGCCAGCGAACTGATTCTGTTCCTAATTGGTCACGACAAACCAATTCAGTTTCCTTTCCGGCTGAATGAAAATATAGCTCATCAAACTCAGCCTTCAGGCTATTATTTTTCTCCTTGATATTAACCTTTAACTCTCCAGTCGGAATAACTGTTATCTCAGCATGTAATCCTCTCTGCCTTGGCAGAACAAACTGCCGATATTCAGCTAACATTATCTCGGCCTCCATTGTGAACCCAACCTGATTATATTTTAGCCAAGATATCGAGGCCTCGATAAAGATTCACAAAAACAACACAATCATTCACCATTAAGGTTGATTTAGATCACACTATCTCATCTAACAATCACTATAAGACGAATCATTCGTCAGAATACGGTATATACGATAATAAGCAAAAATCCCGAGGAAGCAGTTATGATAGATTTTCGCTCTGATACCGTCACACAGCCATCTTTAGCAATGCGCCAGGCCATCTCGGAAGCAATGGTTGGTGATGATGTTTACGGAGATGACCCAACAGTTAATGAGTTGGAGCAATGGGCAGCAAAGCGACACGGCTTTGAAGCCGCGATGTTTTGTAGTTCTGGAACGCAAGCAAACCTGCTTGCACTGATGTCTCACTGTGAGCGTGGAGATGAATATCTTTGTGGTCAACAAGCTCATAATTACCAATTCGAAGGTGGCGGTGCGGCGGTGCTTGGCTCTATACAGCCCCAGCCGATTGAAAACGAAAAAGATGGCACTTTGTGTTTTAAAAAAAACTAGCCGCCGCCATCAAACCAGACGATCCGCATTTTGCCCGTACAAAGCTGCTAAGCATTGAAAATACAATCAATGGCAAGGTATTACCGCTTGCCTATTTGCAGCAAGCACGCGAGTTTGTGAACCAACATGATCTCAAGCTCCACCTTGATGGTGCTCGAGTTTATAACGCAGCAGTTGCATTAGACGTTGATATTATTGAAATCACCCAGCACTTTGATTCTATGACTATCTGCCTGTCAAAAGGCCTTGGGGCGCCAATTGGTTCGCTCGTACTCGGTGACAGTACGCTGATTCAAAAAAGCTCGGCGTTGGCGTAAAGTGCTAGGAGGCGGTATGCGCCAGGCTGGTATTCTGGCCGCTGCGGGTAAAATTGCACTGACAGAAAACATCGAACGCCTTAGTCACGATCATGCAAATGCAAAGTACCTCGCTCACAAACTAACTGATATCAAGGGTTTTACGGTAAACATTGAACATGTCACAACCAATATGCTCTTCGCCAACGTTGACTCTTCTATTGATCAACCCTAATAGTAAAGAGACTAAAAGAAGAAGGAATATTAATAAGCGCAGGCAATCCGATGCGCTTAGTGACGCATTTAGATATCAGTCGCGATAATATCGATATATTTATTGCAGCATTAAAGAAGGCTATTGGGTAACAGCCTCTGCTAGGAACACATGTTATATAAAGGCGCTCTAAAGCGCCTTTAATCAAAATCGGTCCCCAAAAATCAAAGATGACAATGCATTGCCTGACTTTCACATCGTCATCATAATCGAACTTAAAATAGCTGATGGTTCAGCAGCAGATGGCACAAAATACTTGCCGCATACCCAAGCGCAATGACTGGCATCCATTTTAGATGGCCGAAAAATGTATACTTACCATGTGCCGCGCCCATCAATGCAACCCCGGCAGCAGAACCTATCGATAACAAACTACCACCGACACCAGCTGTAAGGGTAACAAGTAACCAGTTTCCTAAGGTCAAATCTGGTTGCATGGTTAGAACAGCAAACATCACCGGAATATTGTCGACAATGGCCGAAAGTATCCCCACCATGATATTGGCCCATACGGGGTTCCATTGACTGTACAGAATATCAGAAACCAACCCCAAGTAGCCCAACAAGCTAAGTCCGCCGACACACATCACAACGCCATAGAAAAATAGCAAGGTGTCCCACTCGGCGTGCGAAACACGCTTGAAGACATCAAACGGAACCACAGAACCAAGACGCTTCAGTGCCGCTTCATCATTATTGGCCAATGCAGTTGCTTTTTTTTCTTAGCCAACGAACGAGGTAGTGTTTTTCTGAGATAATAGCCAAAGAACTGCAAGTAGCCTAACCCCATCATCATGCCGATCACCGGCGCAAGTGAACCAAGCCATGGAAAGCAACAGCAG
>LLEN01000168.1_pt1 | contig 13789 bp, 8 predicted proteins | sample 595881 | NCBI WGS metagenome assembly LLEN01 (sample SAMN02919314, study PRJNA255460) | bioreactor metagenome | biome: chemostat; feature: culture 2012_10.3; material: sediment; isolation source: day86 10degC chemostat 2012 inoculated with Wadden Sea sediment taken from... | place: Germany: Bremen ...
AATAGCAAAAAAAACACAATTCCTTGATCACATATTTACACAGCCGCTATTAACAATGTCGTTACCCAGCCGACACAATGACTATCAAACCTATAAATATACGTGTGCTTGTCGAGGTCTCATAATATGAAGTTCAGCCATAAAGTTGTCGCCACATCATCCGCGATATTGCTTGCTGCACTAACACTGCTTTCAGCCAATCAATATTTCAATACGAAATCCCAGATCCAGTCTTTGGTCATGCAAAGCATCGATGAAATCGTATCGGGGATGGGTAATACCGTAAATGCAGAAATTAGCAGCCGTAAAGCGCTTGCCAGCTACGCAACTAGCTTGATTGAACAAGATCTGTCGCTAGACAATATCCAAACCGTCATAAACCAACCTATTATTAAAAACGCGTTTCTACTGACTGGCCTAGGCTTTGAAAAAGATGGAAGCTATACCAGTAATGATCCAAGCTGGAATCCTGGCAGTAGCTGGAATCCGCGAGTACGTCCTTGGTATATCGATGCAAAACAAGCCCGCGAACTGATCATCACCGCACCGTACGCCGATTCAGCTACCAAGGAAATCTTGGTATCGATAGCTACCCCGGTATTTGCACGTGGTGAGTTTAGTGGTGCAATTTTCTTTGATGTTAGCCTTGGCGGCTTGGCTGAACTCGTCAATCAAGTTTCGCTGTTCGATGCAGGCTACCTGTTCATTGTCGCCGGTGACGGTACTGTTATTGCGCACCCGGAAGAGAAGTACAATGGCAAGCCAATGTCTGAGTTCCTTGGTAATCAGGCTTTATCCAGCGAAATGGTGACAACTGAACTCGATGGCAAGGCTGTTAAGCTCTCCTTTACCCAAGTAGAAGGCCAGAACTGGTATATCGGTACGGTGCTTGATGAAAGCCTTGCATTTGCTGCTGTCGATAAGTTAAAAACTGACTCCATCATCTACTCGGTTGTTGCACTCATTGCCGGTATTATTGCCCTGCTCCTGCTAATCAAAATCTTGATGCGTCCACTACAAGACTTGAATATCGCAATTCAAGATGTTGCATGTGGCCAAGGTGACCTTACCCGCCGGTTGGAAACCAACACCGATGCTGAGTTTGCCGAACTGGCAACAGGATTTAATGCCTTTACTGAAAAACTACAGAGCCTCATTATCCAGTCTAAATCACTGAGTCATGACATCATGCAGGGTACAGAGATGACAGCTGATGGTGCGAAACAATCTGCCAGTGCGATGTCCTCACAGCTGCAAGAGTTAGACCAACTCGCGACGGCAATGCATGAAATGGCAACCACATCTTCAGATGTAGCCAGTAATGCCCAAGGAGCAGCTTCAGCAGCTCAGGCTGCAGATGTCGCCGTAACAGAAGGTAGTAACGTTGTGTCTCATACTACTGGAGCAATTTCAGATCTGTCGGAACAGATCGATGAGGCCGTTGAGGTTGTTAGGCAACTTGAAACTGCGACAGGCAACATTGAATCTATCCTTAAGGTTATCAATGAAATTGCCGATCAAACCAACCTGTTGGCATTGAATGCAGCAATTGAAGCGGCCCGTGCTGGCGATTCAGGCCGTGGTTTCGCCGTGGTTGCAGATGAAGTCCGTACCCTTGCCCAGCGCACTCAGGAATCAACAACAGAGATCCGGCAGATGATTGAGCAGCTACAATCAGGTGCCAGCTCTGCGGCGAGTGTAATGGGCCTCAGCAAGGAAACAGCAGCGAATACAGTGGTAAAAGCCCAAGAAGCTGATGAAGCCTTGGCTCGTATTAGTAACGCCATTCAGCAAATTAACGATATGAACCTGCAAATTGCTTCAGCCGCTGAAGAGCAGAGCTTAGTCGCGGAAGAGATTAATACCAATACTCTCAATATTAAAGAGCTTTCGGTACAAGTTGCTGACGCAGCCAATGGGGCCAATGAGGCAATGGAAATACAGATCAATAAGGTACGCGAACAAGATAGTGTTATGAACAAATTTGTTGTTTAACAGATTCAGTAGCCTTTAACGGACTCCGGCACATATAACAAAAATGCCACTCTTTATTCAGAGTGGCATTTTTTTTCATTCGTTGTTTTATTTATTCTTTTATCTAGCACTTAAACTTTTGAGTTTCAGTATTTAAAACATGTGCCATTCGCGATAACTCGCTGCTGGAATCAGCAATATTCCGAGTCGCTTTTTCTGTTTCAGATACGCCGGTATCAATGAACTCAATATTCTGGGCTATCTCGTCAATCGTCGTCGCTTGCTGTTCAGTTGCAGCTGCAATTTGCACAACCATATCAAAAATACCGCCAACTTCTTTTGAGAGCATGCTGTTTATCTGGTTAGCCTGATCGGCTATCCGCTGTACCTTGTTTGTCTGCTCAACATTTGCTTCCATTGTTTCAACAGCAGCATTTGTTCCCCCGACAATAGCCTCGATAATGGCTTCTATTTCCGAGGTCGATTTTTTGCGTAGACTGTGCAAGATGACGTACCTCATCAGCAACAACAGCAAATCCACGTCCGTGTTCACCGGCTCGTGCCGCTTCAATTGCTGCATTCAATGCCAATAGATTTGTTTGTTCAGCAATCTGCTTGATAACGCCTAACACATTAACAATCTTCTCTGAATCATGGCGAAGTTTGACCATCTGTTCTGCCGTCAGCTGTGTCGTTTCACCTAATGTAACCAACGAACTATAGGTATTTTCGATATGGTCGGCACCTTCTTTAGCTTTTGTCAGAACATCTTCACACACAGTAGATGCATTGGCTGTGGTTCCAGCTATTTCCCTAATTGTTGCCCCCATTTCGGTAGTTGCCGTAACCGCTTGAGCTGTCTGTGCTTGTTGCTCAGTAACTGCCGCACTAGTTTGTTCTGTAACAGCCGCTAATTCATCAGCCGTCGCTCCTTGCTGAGTAGCAACATCCGTTAACTGGCTGACCATCGTACGCAAGTTAAGCAGCATTCGATCCAAAGAGGTTTGCAGCATGCCTACTTCATCGTGTGCATTTATCGTAATATTATGAGTGAGATCGCCGTCAGCGACTTTCTGAGCAATATCTGCCGCTTCAATAATCGGTGCCGCAATTTTACGTGCACTGTAAAAACCGAATAAAGAGACAATAATTGCGGTAGCAACAATCAACAGCATAGAAATAAACGTAGTGCGTTCAACTGAAGCAAATGCTTCTTTGGCATCCACTTCACTTAAAATCGCCCATGTAAAACCGCCAATTTTAATACTATCGTAGGCGGATAATACATCATTCCCATTGTAGTCAGTGATGATATCAACGCCACGCTTCCCACGCAGTGCACGGTTCACGGCATCAGTGTCAACGCCATTACTCTTAACTGTCCCGGCGAAGCTCGCTTTCATTGAGCGACTCGTTGGATCCAGGTACGAATCAGAACGCATTAACCTATCATCACCCACTAGATAGCTTTCCCCTGTTTCCCCCATACCATCACGGACCGTCATAATATGCTGGATGCCATCTTGCGAAAGCTGCAAAGCAACTATGATATTGGTTCCATCAACAGGCTTGGCGATGAAGCGGCTGGATCGCCATTGCTAGGAGCATAAGGTTGATAGTCAACAATACCATAACGGCTTGATTGTCTAACCTGATTAATAAGCTGCCCTAAATTCGAGCCTGAATATTCTCCTGTTAGGATGTTGGTCTGGTAGTCAGCTTCTTTCGTCACAGTATAGAAAATCAGTCCCTGCTCGTTAATCAGGAATAAATCATAATAATCATATTGTTTTATATAATCAGAAAAGAATGAATCATACTGCTCTTCATCCAACTGTGGGATTAAATTTGCCAGTACATTAATATCAGCCTCGCGTTCATTAAAGAAGCTCTTAACTTGATTTTGTTTTATTTTATTGATGGCTTCTAACTTAAGAAATACTTTGCTTTCAATATCTTGATTAGATTGCATGGTGGCAATCATTGTATTAATTAAAGCAGGAAATATTCCCACCAATAAAAATGCAAGTGTTAACTTGGTCTTAAGGCTCCATTGACTAATATTTCTAATGGAGAGAGCTTGTGGATCCAACATACTTCAACGCCTGTCAAAACAATCATATAAAAAGAAAAAGCCTTACTGCTCATGACTTTACGGATTGCACTGTGAGTTTTATATTCAATATTGTTTTCACAGAGCTGTAATTAACTGAGCTAATCTCAAATAAAAATATGAATCTAGCTATATTTAACCTACGGCAATGCATTGCGCAACCTACTGATAGCTTGCAACTTTATTGCCGCATATTTTTTTTACAATTCATATATCTTACATGAACAATCCCAGTTGATGAAGCTGGAAATAGATTTATACCATTTTAAGAATTTATGTGGTTTTAGGTTTTGTGAAGTGAGTTAGTTTATTGCCAATATAGCTATACCTCTATGTTAATAGATCAATACAACTAGCAGTTATCTATATTTCAAATGCTATGCACTATAAATCAAAATATAGAATTAACACTCTAACTATGAATATTCTATAAATAGGGTGATAGGAAGGATCATCAGGATAATTTAAATCACTAACTCAACACAAACTGCCAATTAATTACGCCGATATGAAGTTTTTTTTGTTTTCATGACATAGCTATCAGTACTAGCAGTAGTAACCACAGCTAAACACTTTATCCGTACATCAATAATTGCTAACACATGGACATAAAAAAAAGGGTTAGCTTACGCTAACCCTTCGTCCATTATGCAACTTCTACTATTTTGATGTTGTACTACTAATTAGCTTCAAGTTTAAACTTGTTCACAATGGCAGAAAGCTGGGTATTTGCAGAGGCCAAAATTTGGCTACTCGCTACATTTTGTTGGCCATTTTCAGCAAGCGTGTCTGCCATATGCCTGATAGAAGCCATGTTTTTGCTAATTTCTTCAGACACTGAGCTTTGCTCTTCGGCAGCCGTTGCGATTTCAACCGCCAAGTTATTAACTTCAGTGATCGAATCTGCCATCGTATCAAGATCCTGATTTACCTGCTTGGTATTATCAGCGGTATGATTACAGCTTTCCTTAATCACATTCATATTAACGACGAGGCCATCAGCACCAGAGGTTAGCTTATTCAACATTTGTTCAATTTCAGACGTACTCTGCTGGGTACGCGCAGCCAATGCACGAACCTCATCAGCAACAACGGCAAAACCTCTCCCCTGCTCTCCCGCACGAGCCGCTTCAATTGCGGCGTTCAGCGCTAGCAGGTTAGTCTGATCAGCGATATCACCAATCACTTTTAATACACCTGCAATATCAAGGCTATTGCGATTCATCTCGTTGATATTGTTTGCCATCGATTCTACGTCATCAACCAGAGCCGATACCGAGGAGACCGCACTGGAAACAATCGTTTTCGACTGCTGTGCTTGATCATTGGTGTTCTGAATATGCGAAGACGTCTGTGCAGCATTTGCCGATACCGTTTCAGCGGTAATGCTCATTTCATGAATAGCAGTGACAACCTGATCAGCCTCATCGACATGGGATTGCAATACAGTCGCATTTTGCTCAGACTGCGATCGAAGATCTTCTACACTGCTTGAAATATGATTCGTCGCCTGGGAAACCTCCAACATCATCTGCTGCAGGTTACTGATAAAAGTATTGATCCCGTCAGCAATTTGGCCAAGATCATCGTGGCTATTCACTTCCAGACGGCGGGTAAGATCACCATTACCAGCCGAAAGATCAATCACCGTTTCTTTCAGTGCAATAATAGGTCGATATAACTTGTTCAGGACCACAATAACGATAAGCAAGGCAAAAGTAAGTATGGTCACTGATGTAATAATCGCTTTGTTAAATGCCGTTTCGATATCAGCATACACTACCGACTTATTGACCCCGACATACAAATACCACTTATTGCCATCAACCAATGAAATATCTGAAAAATAAGCTCTTTTGTCGACACCAGCCCATTGGTAATCAGCCGCTCCCGATCCTTGAGCTGCCATTTTTTTTGCTCTAGCTCAGGAAGATCGAAATAAATCCCTAACTCGTCACTTGGATCCGTCGATGCCAACTGCGAGAAGTTTTCACTAAGGATCAAAATGACAGCGCCAGGGAAATCAACACGACGAATCGTTTCATTAAGACTGTTTAGTGACACATCGCCCACAACCACGCCATCATTATTAATTGGCGTCGCAATGCTCACCATCAAATCGCCGGTTGTAGCATCACTGTAGAAGTCAGTGAGTATCGTTCCATTTTTTTTGCCGAAGCCTGCTGATACCAATCTCGTGTTCGCGGATCATAATCACTGACGTCAAAGACACCATTGTCGCCACCTGAGTCACCGTATGCACGGCCATCACTGTATCCTGCAGTGAAACTTGCATAGTTAGCTGCTTTGGTAATCATTTTAGCAACTTCTACATACTCACTATCTGAACGTGGGCCCTGGTAGAAGGCTTTTGTAGACTCAAGCGCATCCACGCCCTTTTGCATGGATAGTTCAATCTCTCGCTTGGCACTATCAACGATGAGTCGAGACTTCTGTTCAATTGTTGCTATTTTGTCATGTTTGAAATTGTTATAAGACAGCCAATTGGTGATCGACAGTGCAACCGCAACCAATACAGCAACTGTCATGATGATGCGCTGCTTGAAACCAAGATGTTGTAATGAAAGGTGCATGATCTTCGTCTTGTATGAATAAAGTTGAGTATCAGATATTTGTTCAACTTCAAGTCTAATCATGCAAATTTGAAATGTGGAGAGTAAATAAATTGACAGGAACGTCTAAAAATTGACGCAATGAAAAAGTAATCTAGCAGGCTATCTGGCTAATAGCAGACCAATTTGCTTTTATTTCGTGTTTTATCCCTCTTTGATCAGTAGTTTTATACACAACATGATTGCAAGAGAAAAGAAACATTTACGCAGCAGATGAAAATATATTTAACCAATCTGCATATCGCATCATACTGTGATTTTTCTTTCAACATGTGTATTTGTGACAGCCATCACATGCATATATACAATAGAGACATAAGGAACCTGCTTTCGATGCCAAAATCGAAAAAGGGTTAGCCTAAGCTAACCCTTTAGTTTTTAATTTCCACGAAATTTTGTTAAGCCATCGGTTTTACCGGTTCGCCTTCAACATCATCCGGTTGAGCTGCTGGTTTACCAGAAGACTTTAAGCGCTTCTCCCAGTAGTCCGCATTTTTAATACCTAGCTTCACTGGGTCGAAAGTAAACTCTTTCACACCCGCTTTCTGCTGCTCTTCATAATCTTTCAGTGCTTTCAGTGCAGGTTTTGACAGGAAGAAGATAGTCAGAATACCGACAATATTCAGCCATGCCATCAGACCGACACCCACATCACCCATTGCCCAGGCAAGGTTTGCAGCTTTTACTGTGCCGTAGAACACTGCCACTATCAGTACAACCTTCAGTACGAACATCATACCTGGCATTTTTAACGAACGACGGATGTAAGCAATGTTTGTTTCCGCAATGTAGTAATAAGCAAGAATCGTGGTAAAGGCAAAGAAGAACAGTGCAAATGCGATGAACGGCTTACCGATACCTGGCATTGCACTCTCGATTGCCATCTGAGTAAACACAGGACCATTCGCACCAATATCTGCTGCTAGGTTCTGTACCAGGAATGTACCTTCTGCGCCACCGTGAACGTTGTAAGCACCAGTGATAATAATCATAAATGCTGTTGCAGAACATACTAGCAGTGTATCAATGTAGATAGAGAATGACTGAACCAAACCTTGTTGTGCTGGGTGATCAACATCTGCCGCAGCAGCTGCATGAGGACCAGTTCCCTGACCGGCTTCGTTCGAGTAAACACCACGTTTAACACCCCAACCGATTGCAGCACCAACACCAGCCATAGGTGTAAATGCATCACCAAGAATCATACCGAAGACCATTGGAACCTGGTTGATGTTCAGTAGGATGATGATGAAAGCGATGATGATGTAAGCCAGTGCCATAAATGGAACGACAATCTGGGTAAAGCTTGCGATACGCTTTACACCACCAAAGATGATGAATGCCAAGATAATCGAAACAACAGTACCTGTTACGATTTTAGCCAGACTGATGGTACCGATAGTCGTTTCAATCATGCCGCCTGTACCAAACGCAGCTTCAACCGCATTACCGATACTGTTTGACTGAACACCAGGAAGAAGGACACCACAGGCAAAGATAGTAGCAATGGCAAAGATCCATGCATATGCTTTATTACCCATCGCCTTTTCGATGTAATAAGCCGGACCACCACGGAACTGGCCGTCTTCATCTTCTTCTTTATAAATCTGTGCAAGTGCGGATTCGCTGTATGCAGTCGCAGCGCCCAAGAAGGCAACAACCCACATCCAGAATACCGCACCTGGACCACCAAAACCGATTGCTGCAGCAACACCTGCAATGTTACCGGTACCTACACGTCCTGATAAAGAAACGGCTAGTGCTTGAAAAGAGGAAATACCTTTATCTGAACTCTTACCTGATAACAGCAGACGCCACATTTCTCTGAAGTGACGGATTTGAACAAAGCGAGTGGTTATGGAATAAAACAGACCAGCACCAAGGCACAAATAAATCAGTACCGGGCTCCATATTATTCCGTTTAGAAAATCTACTAACGACTGCATTAAAATCTCCCTGTCTTATAGATTATGGTTAATGCTCGGGCAGTATAATAAGCAGATTGTAAGTTAAATGTTAAGAGTTTTATTTCATCAGTCAATTAACCGTGAGCAACAGCACACATTGGCAACAATAAATTAACAGCCAGTGAATTCATCTATATCCGCACATAGCGCATAGTTATTCACACTGTTAGTTATTTTCTTGCCTCACTTCTTTTTGAGCAATAAACGGGCAAACAAGCCAATATTTATGTTAGTGATCACAAATTTAGCAGGATAATGAAGCAGATAAATTCATGCCAGCTATCAAGAAAGCTCAATTATTCACCAACAAATAGGGCTAAGGTGGATATGTATTTCATATTGAAAAAGTTTTAACACGTTTACTAACCAGAGTTATTAACAAGTCGAGCGCCTCTCACTATTTTCTCGTCAAAAGTTAACAAAGCGTTAACCACGATGATACCCATGAACCAAGAACCAATGACCAAGAAGCCGTAACCAATAATATGATCTATTTAATATCCGCCAAAAGCTGACTCTATCCCCCTTTTTGTTCGGAAAGAAAAAAGCGCAGTGAATATCACTGCGCTTTCATTATCTTTCCAAGGCGTTGCTTCTAGTCGTTACACATCGTAGGTAGTTGAGGAAATATCTCCTCCTTTACCTGTCCAGTTAGTATGGAAATACTCACCGCGAGGCTTGTCCGTGCGCTCGTAAGTATGTGCGCCAAAGTAGTCACGCTGTGCTTGCAGCATATTCGCTGGCAAACGGGCTGTTGTGTAACCGTTAAGGAAAGTAAGCGCCGATGACATGCATGGCATTGGCAGGCCAACTTCAAATGACTTCGCCACTACCTTGCGCCATCCAGGTAAACATTGCTCCAAAATAGCTTTGAAATACGGGTCAAGGCCGAGGAATGCCAACTCATGATTGGTCTCGAACGCATCGCGGATGTTACCGAGGAATGCACTACGGATAATACAGCCGCCACGCCACATTAACGCCACATTACCGTAATTCAGCGACCAGTCATTTTCTTCTGAAGCCTGACGAATCAACATAAAGCCCTGTGCATAAGAGATAATCTTCGATGCAAGCAAAGCCTGACGAAGAGCATCAACCCACTCCGACTTATCTCCCTCAATAGGTTGAATTGTATTGTCAAACAGCGCTTCCGCTTCAACACGCTGTTCTTTGAGCGATGACAGGCAACGAGCAAACACAGAGTCGGTGATCAGGGTCAGCGGGATCCCATGCTCAAGCGCATTGATACCCGTCCATTTACCGGTACCTTTCTGACCTGCCGAATCGAGAATTTTCTCCACCAGCGGAGCACCATCCTGATCTTTATAGCCTAAAATATCGGCTGTAATTTCAACTAGGTAGCTATCTAGTTCTGTTTTGTTCCAGTCAACAAAAATAGATTGCATCTCATCGTGAGACAGCCCAATCCTTCTTTCATAAAGTGATAGGCTTCGCTGATCAGCTGCATATCGCCATATTCAATGCCATTGTGAACCATTTTCACAAAGTGACCGGCGCCTTCGCTACCTACCCAGTCACAACACGCTTCGCCCTTATCGGTTTTAGCGGAAATGGCCTGGAAAATAGGCCTCACATGTGGCCATGCCTGCGGATCACCACCCGGCATAATCGAAGGTCCAAAGCGCGCGCCTTCTTCACCACCTGATACGCCGGCTCCAACAAAACGGATGCCTTTTTCACGAAGCGCAGCAACACGACGGTTAGTGTCTGGGTAATTAGTATTACCGCCATCAATGATAATGTCGCCTTCATCGAGCAACGGAACCAAGTTGTCGATAAACTGATCCACGACTTCACCCGCACGCACCATCAACATGACTTTACGCGGGCTTTCAAGCTGCTCAACCAAATCTTGTAAAGAAGTCGCGCCAACAATATTGGTCCCCTTTGCAGCACCATTCAAAAACTCATCGACTTTTGCAACAGTACGGTTGTACGCGACAACTTTGAAGCCGTGATCATTCATATTAAGGATCAAATTCTGGCCCATAACAGCCAAACCAATTACACCAATATCACCTTTCATTTGTTTCTCCTTACACTAGCTCTTTGGCTGCTTCTGAATCTAAAAACCATTCTGTCAGGCCATTTACAGCCTTTATATTCGCCGCGGGATACGCAGCTGCGTCAGCAGACTGGTCGTGAATCGCTTTTATTAAGGGAGCCTTGCTTTCTCCCATCACCAAATAGGTGATCCGCTTGGCATGTGATAACAGGTGGGCTGTTTTGGAGACTCTGATCTGTCGGCTTTCCGGGTGAGCAGCAATAATGGCAAGCTCGGTACTGCTGTAATCGGTCTGGCCGGGAAACAGCGATGCCGTATGCCCATCCGTCCCCATTCCTAAAAGTACCCAGTCGAAAGCCGGCACTCCGTCTTCATGGGGGATTTCCGACTGCATTTCTTCGGTAAAACGCACCGCTTCTATCGCTGCAAAATCTTCACCACGAATACGATGAATGTTCTCAGCCGGAATGGAGATATGGTCAAATAGCAAGGCTTTCGCGTTGCCATAGTTACTCTCAGGGCTATCCGGGGAGACACAGCGCTCATCACCCCACCAAAAGTGAAGGTTCTGCCACTGAATAGCATCGGCAAAATGCGGTTGCGCCAAAACTTTAAATAGCAAAGCAGGGGTACTGCCGCCAGAAAGTGAAATATGCACAGGACGGTTTTGGTTACTGTACTCACCAATTGATTCAGCCAAAGAGGTGACAACCTGCTCCCGGGTGTCAAAGATTGAATAGTTCATCATGGTTATAACTCGCAGTAATCAGTATTGGTCAGATTCTTACAGGGATAGCGCCACTCCCGCTTATCACCGGCCAGCAAAGCATCCGCTTCTTTCGGCCCCCAGGTTCCGGCAGCATAGCCATATAAGTGTTCTGGGTCTTCTTTGTAGTCGAGAATAGGTTGCACGAACTTCCAGCAGGCCTTCACTGCATCAGTACGGGCGAATAAGGTGGCATCACCTTTCATCGAATCAAGCAGCAGCCGTTCGTAGGCCGTCAGCATATGGGTTTCCTCAAGGCTCTCGTAATGAAAATCCATTGAAACATCTTTAGCTTCAAATCCGGCTCCGGGCTTCTTGAGGCCAAAGCTCATTAAGATGCCTTCGTCTGGCTGAATTCGAATAATGAGCTTATTCGCTGACGCATTGGCACTAAATACAGGATGCGGGGTCTTCTTGAAATGAATAACCACCTCGGTTACTCGCGTAGGCAGACGTTTACCGGTACGAACATAAAACGGTACACCGCTCCAGCGCCAATTATCGATAAACATCTTAAGGCCGACATACGTTTCGGTGCGTGACTCTGCTGCAACGCCTTGCTCATCACGATAACCGGGTAAGTGTTCACCTCGCAGATGAGATTCAGTGTACTGACCCAATACCAGATTATTTTGGAGGTCTTGATCAGAAAGCGGCTGAAGGCTGTTCATGACCTTCACAACTTCATCACGCATAGAATCGGCATTTATTGCTGCCGGCGGCTCCATCCCCACCATAGCAAGTACCTGAAGCAAGTGATTCTGGAACATATCCCGAACTGCTCCGGCACCGTCATAGTAACCACCACGCTCTTCAACACCCAGAAACTCTGCGGCGGTAATTTCGACATAATCGATAAAATTCCGGTTCCAGAGCGGCTCAAACATACCGTTGGCAAAACGAAAGACCAGCAAGTTTTGCACGGTTTCCTTACCTAAATAATGGTCTATTCGGTATATCTGGTGTTCCTGGAAATAGCTATGTAGCTGCTTGTCTAATGCCTGTGCCGATGCCAAGTCATAGCCAAATGGTTTTTCGACTATCAAACGCTTCCAACCATTCGATTCACCATTTAGGCCATGAGCTGCGAGGTTTTCTGGGATCACACTGTATAGGCTTGGTGGCGTTGCGAGATAGAATGTGGTGTTGCCGTTGGTATGATGTTGTTCGCCAATCTCTTCAAGGCGAACTTTCAGCTGCGCATAGTCTTCAACGGCTGCAGTATTAAGCGCCTGATAATAAAGGTGCTGACAAAATGCCTCAAGCGTCTTTTCGTCCACTTTATCCGTGGTCACCAATGACTGTTTAAGTTTTTCTCTGAACGCAGAATCCGAAAATGCAGTACGGCTGACACCCAGAATAGCAAACTCTTCTGGTAACAGCCCATTGGCGTAGAGATGATAGAACGCAGGGATCAATTTCCGGTGAGTCAGATCGCCTGACGCACCAAAAATGACAATACAATTATTTTCTGGCTTATCCATAGAGTTTTTCCATTCAGATCAACATGATCTGCGAAACAATATCTTGATAGACCGGATGTTAGCACTAAGGGGTAGAAGGGAAATTCGGTTTTACCTATTACAGTAATAGGTAAAACCTTTTATGGAGATAGGAAAACCAGCTAGACCGATGACAAATTCACTAATTCACGGGTGTAGGCATGCTGTGGTTCGCTAAAAATTCGCGCAGTGTCTCCTTGTTCAACCACTTGGCCATTTTTAAGCACCAGGGTGTAATGACACAAAGATTTCACCACATGCAGATCATGGCTAATGAACAGATAACTGAGCCCGTACTTCTGCTGCAAGGATTTTAGCAAGCTCAAGACTTGGAACTGCACCGTTCTGTCGAGCGACGACGTTGGCTCATCTAACAGAATGAACTCCGGTTTCAGTACCAATGCACGAGCAATTGCAATTCGCTGTCGCTGGCCGCCAGAGAACTCATTGGGGTATCGATGGCGCGTTTCCGGATCCAGCTCCACCTCACGCATCGCCTCGCAAATGACGTTTTCCTCTTCATCCGGTGTCAGCGACTTGTGGATTTTCAACCCTTCACCAATTATCTGTGCCACTGACATTCGTGGGTTAAGCGCGGAAAACGGATCCTGAAAAACCACCTGCAACTTGCTCCGGTACGGAAGCATTTGCTTGCGGGTAAGATCCGAGATATCAATACCATCAAAATAAATGCGTCCTTCACTATTGAGCAGTTTCAATACAGCCATGCCGGTTGTAGATTTGCCGGAGCCGCTCTCCCCTACCAGACCGACACTGTGTCCTTTACGCAAAATAAAGCTAACAT
>LLEN01000169.1_pt1 | contig 13719 bp, 15 predicted proteins | sample 595881 | NCBI WGS metagenome assembly LLEN01 (sample SAMN02919314, study PRJNA255460) | bioreactor metagenome | biome: chemostat; feature: culture 2012_10.3; material: sediment; isolation source: day86 10degC chemostat 2012 inoculated with Wadden Sea sediment taken from... | place: Germany: Bremen ...
TGGTTTCTCTCATTCGGTTGCGATCGGCCAGCCTGGAACCAGACGTCTTGAAAGAACCATTGGTCAAGGCCAATCGGATCTGGTCGAAAGTCTTGGGATCCAAACGGTCTTGGTTTTGGAACAACCAACGAGTGATCAGATTGGCTCCCACTCGCAGTGAACCAGTCAGCTCCAAAACCTTAGCAGCCTGCTCGTCCTCTTCCAGATGATGATCACTGATATACTTACGGATCTTGTAAGTCGCCTTAGCTTGGTCGCCAATCTGCTTGATCTGGTAATCCTCGGGCTCGCTCAAATCCTTGACCTGGCGGAAAATCTTGATTAGCTCATTGGTGTTAATCAGTCGCTCCGAGCCGACGTTGGCCGTCCGATAGATATGCTCCATCTGACTATAAGCTCCAATCATGTTCTCATATTCCTCCAGATACTCTGGGTCCTGATTCCTCAGCAATGCCACATAGTAACTATGAAGTTCCAGGATCTGTTGATGAGCGGTCGGTTCGTCGGTCGGGACACCGGCATAACCAATGATTTCATCCTGACGTTCATTCACCAGATGAACTTGACTAGTGGCTCGCTTCATTCGACTCTCGGCCTGATAACCATGCGGTACTGTCCAGAAACCATTCATCATGTTACCAATCATCACATTGCTCAAATTCAGACCTTCGCGAGTCTTGCGAGATCCAATCAGAACCTGGATCAGATCACCGTGACGATTCTGATAACTGTTGAATACAGTCAGAATATTCTCGGCCAATGACTTGGGGGTCTCACGAGTCAACAGAGCATACCGACGCTTGCCCAGCTTAAACTCGGTCGAACGGCAGATCGCTAATATCCTCCGATTCACAGAACGGCTTTACCTTGGTCTTCTTGTCTTGAACGAAGACAGAATTCTGAGTGGTGAACTTGCTGTAACCTTGAGCCTCGAAACAGAGAGAAAGAACGATAGCTCCTGGACCCTTAACATACTCGGTATAGATGAAACAGTTCTTGGTGGGACTGTTCTTGCAGATGTCGATGGTCTGCTGATAACCAGGGGAGAGATCACTCAGATTGCGAGGACCAGTTCGGTTAGCAATATAAGACAGTAGTTCCTGATTGGCCACATAGTTGTCACCACCTCCACCTCGCTTGTTGATATAAACATTGAAACCGTCCTTCTCGGTAAACTTACCATTGGGGTAAACAAAGGTCAAAGCCTCGCGATGTTCGGTCCAGAAATTGGTCTTAGCTCCATGATCTGGTAGACTATCGTAAACCTCTCGTTGAAGATCCGACATCTCAACCGCATCCAGGATCTCGAAAGTTCCCTCGATCGGAACTCCCATATACTTGGTAGTCACACCAGTATCCAGTTCACGAACAGCTGATACTCGACCACGCAGAAAAGGCTCCAAGGTGGCCAATGTCCAGTCATCCGAATCAAAAGTGTTGGGAACCAACATTCGCTCTTCAGCATTCGGGTACAGCAGATTCATAATCAGCGACAGCTCCTTCGGATCATTGATCATTGGAGTAGCCGACAGAATCAGAACCTTGGTACGCTTAGCAAACTTGATCAGACGAACCAGTTGACCGCGCTTGTTGGCGTAACCCTGCTCGGCTCGAGTCCGACTGGCCTTGTTCATATCCTTGAGAGCGTTACGAAGCGACTGAATCTCGTCCAGAATAATGAAGGTGTCAGAGTAGTTCTCTTCAATCTCATGGTCGGACAGTTTCTCCAAATAGTTGGCGAACTTACCATATTGAGTGATCTCATACTTCTCCTTGATCAAGCGATTGATTCGCGAAGTCTGCATAGTGTTAGTATCAGACTCCAATACTTCCTTGGTCTCATATGTTCCCTTGGGAGTTCCCTTGCAAACAATCTCCTTGACGAATTGCTGGGCCAGAATGTCGCCCTTGACCAAAATCAAAGTCTTCTTGATGCTAGTATGAATATCGCTCATTAGCAGGTCAGACAAATCAGCCGCCGTTCTCTTCATTGAAAGTTCGTCCGATAGGATACCAGTCAGAGACTTACCAGTTCCGGTCTTATGGAAAGCATACAAACGATCATAAGCCAACATAAACCGCTTGACCAATTCTTGATGATTGAACCCTTGGCTCGGGCTGGAACTGTCTCATTGGGCAGCGAAGGCAGGTCAGCGAACTCCTTATAACCACTGGCTAGAGTCTGGAAGTATTCTTCGTCCTGACTTGGATAGAAAGGAATCCGATCTTCAAGTTGAACATCAGCCATCTTTTGTACTCCATGATAAAACATCGTTCGAGAATTGAAATTCGTATAAGGACCGATGTCAACAAATAAGTCCTCAGCATGACCTAAAACTGCTCAAACACGTATAGCGAAGTGGTCAAACGCGTCAGATTCAAGATCTGCTCCTTTATGGTTCCTGGGTTCGAATCCCAGTGCGTGTATTCAAAATTTCTTAATCGATTAAGAAATTTCTCATCAGAAGTCCTCGGCATGACTTGAAACTGCGTGCACACGTATAGCGAAGTGGACAAACGCGCGCGACTTAAGTTCGCCTCCTTCGGGTTCCTGGGTTCGAATCCCAGTGCGTGTATTAGAAATTACTTAACTGGTTAAGTAATTTCTAAAATCTATCAATGTGGAGAAACTCAATAAATGAAACAACAGTAATAAATAAAACAGATATCACTTGTTCAATATGCTCTATTGTAACATCTGCCAAACCGAGTTTTCTAACGGTCGAAACACCATCGAATCCCGTCAGCACTACTGTGCTCATCTCAAGGCACTTGTCATCTGTGACATTTGCGAGATTAGCTATGAGCCGGAAGACAAGGACTACTGTCGTTGTCTCAGAGCATCACAGCTTTTAAGACCCAGGATACACCACAACTGTGGTGAGCTGTAACGGCTCACAATCAAAATTACTTACTAATAAGTAATTTTTTTACTCAACCTTCTCTGCCAGCTGAAAGATACTAGCATTCATAGGAGCATTGAAACAGCCGCCACGATACCATCCGTTGAAGAAATAACCGTGGGAAACGATTAGAACCTTTGATCCGTCAGGCAATTTTTCACAATAATCCTCCAGCTCATAGGTGAATTTCTTGGCTCTTTCCCAGAATCCTTTCTCTGTTTCCTTGAAATTTGGTTCGAATAACATTCTGGAACTTTCACCGCCAACAAATTCACGACAATTTGGGGTGATAATCAGTTTGTCCCATGTAATGGAAGAGTAGTGGAGAGTTTCCTTAGTTCTGCGCAATGGCGAACAAATAACCAGATCGTAGTGACCGGACAATCTTCGAGCTTGATCTATCCCATTTACCGACAAAGGAGAATCGATAGAGTCATGACCGATATTGGCCATCGATTGAGCATGACGTGTGAAATAGACTTCACAACCATCAAAATCAAAATACTTCATTGGTATTTAATACGTTCCTCGAACGTATTAAAGCTGCTTCTAAGCTGTTGTCTGATCTTCGACGAAGACTCGATTGTATGTCTTGCAAAGATTGGTATCATCTCCGATCTTATCACACAGCGTTTCCAAGAATCCCTTGGTAGGTCGAACCACGGTTATCGGCTCGGCATCGTTATCACCCTTGATAATCTCCACTGCTACCTTAACTCCCTTGGCTCTCAAATCCAACACCTTGGGATTTCGATTGATGGTCTTCAGTTCGGCTTCAGTGCCACTAAGTACCAATCGAATCTTATATCTAGCATCTGGTTCCCAAGCATCATTGAGTTCAGATACCTTCATTCGAACTGTCTTGCGCTTGACCAGTCCTAGATCATGTCGTGTTTCCTCATAGCCTTCTGGGGTCCATTGAAACATCGACACGGTCTTGTTCAGGGAATCGCCATAGGTATGTTGCATAGGAGTACCAGTATAAATCAGATTGTTCTGTAGACGATGGTACTCATGAATATGCCCAGAAACCATCAAAGGCCAAGTTCGATCCCATGGGTCTCCCTCGGTCGAAGGACCACTACCTATTTTGGCCCCCTGAAATTCTTGATGGGCAAAGATGACGGCACTGTCTTGCCAGTTTGGTGTTCTGGACAGGGCCTCCTGTAGCCTACCAGGTTGAACGTACGGAACCATGGTGAACTTCTTTCCACCAATCATGAACTGTTGGGTGGTGTCGATGATTTCAATATTCTCCCTGAACTTAACACCGTTGAAAGCATGAATTTCGGTTAGGAAGTCGTTGTTATTGATTCGGTCGTGGTTGCCGATCAAAACATAGATTGGAGCCAGAACCGATATCTTTTCAATGAAATCAACCGCCACACACTGGGCTTGCATCTGGACGTTCTGATGGTAATGCAAAACATCACCCAAACAAACCACAAACTCTGGCTTGGTCTTTTCGATCAAATCACAGATCTTGTCGGTCATCTGTCTACATTCTGGAATGTTACTGACCTTGAAATGCGGATCACCAATAGCTAGGAAGGAAGCCATCTTAGTCCTGACTAGAGTTGGCTTCTAACTAGAACTGGGCTAAATGTGTCAAAATCAATCAACTTTAAACTTTTACTTATCTTAACATGTTTCAAAATTAATTCGTTTAAAATGACTCACAACGAGAACACTAAGACGAACGACAAGGCCACGGTATGCTGATGCTGCTGTTTGGAGTGGGCCTGGTTTTGCTGCTGACTGGTAGCATTTTGGCTCTGGCTGGCACTGATGAGGATGTGTATCAGTGGTTCAATTTGTCGGGCCTGGTCCTGGTGATTGCCGGATTTTTCTCGATGGTGCTCAGTGCTTATTACAGCAGGAATTCTTTCAAGATCCAAGATGAGGTTAAGAGCCGTGCCCTCAAGAACCCGGAGGCTTGGGGTAAGTTCATTGATGCAACCGACGAGTAAGCATCAATTCAAAATAACCATCATAGATGGTTATTTTCTTGTTTCAACAGTTGGATAGGTAGTCTTCCAAAAAGTTATCCAAATCGGTATCGGGCAGTACCGGGGCTCCGCTCTTCAACTTGTTTGTCAGAAGACCTCCAAAAGCCATATCTAGACATGGCTTAATTCCCTTAATACCCTTGAGCCAGATAGCTCGCTTCCAAACAAAGTAACCTTGAATCTTCTTATCCGACCAATCTGCTGGCGGATTGACCAGCAGATCCATCAGGTTGTGAAGCATGTCAGCCATCTTAACCAATCTAGCCGCAACAGATTTGTTTTGGACTTTGGCCAACTGAGCTCGCTTTCTTTGCTGACGGGCCAGGGTGCGATCATCGGTGACCTCGGCTACAATGTCAGCTACCTCCCAACCAAATCGCTCTCGAATCTGTTCGATGGTAACTGGAGTATCTTCGACAGTGTCATGCAGAACAGCTGCAATTAGAATATCCTCGTTTTCAACCTTAGCCCAGGTTCTCAAGATGTCCATCACAGCCAAAGGATGGCAAATGTAGGATGAATTGTCAGCCTTGCGGGTCTGGAAACGATGGGCCTCGGCCGCCATCTGAATGGCATCGATCAATCGATTGGTCATGTTGATCAGTGTGTATTACATATTACTATGTAATACAATGTCGAAACTACTCGTAGTTCCTAAAAGCCTTCCCAATCGGGAAACGTGGAACGCCATCCTCGGTCAACTCCTGATACTCAAAAGTAAAAGGTAGACCAATGTATTGTTCCTTGTTGCGAAGCCATTCGCTGCGCAACTCATCAGTGGCTCGGACTGCCATTCGGACGATGTTACCACGCTTGTCCTTTACAATGACCATTCCAACACCCTTCTTGGTGCCTTCACCCGAATCAATGTCGACCACGATACCTTCCTCTTCCTCAATCGTCTTGAATTTCAAGATATTGAGTGGACGATCGCCAGTGCTACTGGACTGATGATAACGAGAGATCTTCATTGATTCCTCGGTCCTAGTTGATGGGTCTAGCTTATAAGGTGGTCCGGTCATGTCAGTGACGGTACCAGCGTACTGCCGAATCATTAGCCCCTCATAGCCTTGCTCGATGAAACTGTCTCGGTACAAGACCAAATCATGATGGTCAAACACCATGAACTCTGGCACCAGCTGAATCAGTGTAACTGGATGATGGGCCAGATAAGCCTGATAATAATGATTGGTGTGAGCCACTCGATCCTCCCAGGCTTCAACTCCTAGTTCGGCTGGATAGACGATATCAAAGATGTAATAGAAGAGTTGATCGTTGGCCGGCTTGTAAGTTTGACTTCGAACGGCTGATGAGATCTGATTGAAAGACATATCTGGGTTAAAAAGCTCACCATCGATATAAGTTCCTTCTGGCAGCAGATCAAACAGCTGCTGTAGCTGCTGTCGCAGTACCTTCAGATTGGGGTGAGCCTTATGCTTTCGACTCATGATCTTGACCTCGCCATTGGCTCGGTAAGCGTAACCTCTGATTCCATCCAACTTAGGTTGGACTGAGACCGGCCAGCGCTTGATCTGATCTCGTCCCAGTTCGTATTGCTTGGCCAAGTTGACGTTGAAAGTGTGAACTGGTTCAGTCGAACCAAACGGTCTTCGACCCTCGTCAAACTTCATGTTGTACTTGCTATCAGCATCGATCTGAGCCTGACGACCCAGATTGTGACCAGTCTTGACCTTGACATCCTTCGGGTAAATTCGAAGGGTTCCACCTAGCTGGCCAGAGACAGTATAAATCTTCTTGATAGGCTGATAATACATAATCTGCCAAATGCTATACTTGCCGTTCTTATTCTGCTTGTACAGTGGCGGCAGCGCCAGGTGAAAGACTCGTCGGTCCCCCTGGAATCCTTATCGGATACCTGATAAATCGGAACTTCATCTGGAAAGATGCTGACTCCATCGGGAGTCAGCGAACCGACATGCTTATAACTGGGAGCGAAAATCTGACCGATTTCCTGCATCTTCACCAAGAGTTGACATTACGGGATTAAAAGGCTTAAATGTCAACTCTCTAAAGAATGACCTCTAACCAGGTACTGGCCGAGATTCTTAACGATACTTTTAAGTACTACCGGACAGCCAACGATGCTCATCGGGCTAACACTTATGAGCGAGCGACGGCTGTTGTCAAGGATTGGCCAACCACCATCACTTCTGGTAAGGAACTGAAGGATGTTCGCGGAGTTGGCAAGGCCCTGATGAATGATATCGATCAGGCTTTGGCTACCGGTACCACCGAACGTTTGGAGAAGCTCCGTGAGAAGTTTGGTGATCGGATTGGAATTGTCGAGGACTTTATGAAGATTCATGGAGTTGGCAAGGTCAAGGCCAACATGCTTTACGATCAAGGGTATCGATCGGTTGAAGATCTGGTACCACATTTGGACGATTTCACCGAGGCTCAACGTTGGGGGATTTTGTATTATTACCATTTCAACCAACGTATTCCCAGGGACGAGATCGATATGATTCAATGGATCATTGATGCCGCTCTCAAGAAGAGATGGCCCAATTTGGTCTGGATGGTGACTGGTTCCTACCGCAGAGGAGAGATCAATTCTGGTGACATCGATATCTTTGTCCGACAGGATGATCTATCGATTACCATTGATGCTATTCTGGAGGTGCTGGACCGAACTGGAATGTTGATTGGCAGATTGGCAGCTGGACCCCATAAGTTCATGGGTATCTGGCAGGTCAGTCAGGCCCATTGGGCCCGCCGATTGGACATTCTAGTTTCACCGAAAAACGAGTGGCCGTTTGCCACTCTGTACTTTACTGGCTCCAAGGAACTTAATGTTCTGATGCGCAGTCGAGCCGAGTCAATGGGCTGGACTTTGAATGAGAAGCGCTTGATGAACATGGTGACTGGCGAAATGTACCCGGCCGAAAGCGAAGAGCAAATCTTCGCTTTGTTGGGTATTAAGTACATTCAACCGACCGAGCGTTTTAGAACCATCACAACTCTTCCGTTGATCGAGTAAGAACGCTCGGAAACGCCTCATCAAATAAAATTGTTTATTCAAACAACTTTACAGCCAATACTAATGGCTTTTCGTAAATACATCAAACGCGATTGCTCGAAAGCCACCAAGGACAGTGTGATTCAAAATGTTCAACTTCTGCCAGCTCCTTTCCCGATGGAAAATCCAAACAACGATTGCCACATGAACTCATTGGTTCAATGTTTGGTTTCGCTGCCATCGGTCATCGAAGATTATCGGATTACCGATTCCAATTCCAGTTATTGGGCTCGGGTTATTCAAACTCTGAGAGAACAAGCCGAGGAAAGAGAAGAAGCCGAATACAATCCAGAACTCCAACAGTCATATACTGAATTCTATCAATTGGGAGCCCAATTGTCGCGCGAACTAGGTATCAGTTGTGGCCAAGAAGATCCAAAAGAGGCTCTTTTCAAGTTGATTGACAACGGAACACTTGACCATATCACCTTCGACAATATCGTATCAACTACAGAGGTTTGCAAATGTGATAACCGTGGTTCCAACGATCAAATCTCGTCAGAATACATGTTGTATGATTTGGCCAAATATATCAAGGGATTTAGCGATACTTCAAATCGTCACTGTAAGAACTGTGTCCGATCCCCAACCGAACATACTCAGCTGGTATCTACCAGTGACGTTCTAGTGGCTTTGACCCCTATTTGTGCGCTTAGAAACCCTCAGCCTTACGGGACCAGAATCAGGGTCAATGGCAATATCTATACTCTGATGAGTCAACTGATCTACAATCAAGGACGTGGCTGTGGGGTTAGTGGTCACTACCAGGCCGAAGGTTATCGCTTTGTTAACCGAAAGTTCAAAGCCTATCGTTTTGACGACGAACGAAATGAGTGCATTGGAAGTACCCTCAAATACAACCCAGCTGCGGTCGTTCTATTCTACCACTTGGAAAAGTCTCCCGAACCAGAAGTTCAGGATGACTGCGAGTGCTAAACTTCATACATTAATTAATGTATGAACGATATAAATGGGGACATTGATGTCCTTACCCCAGGGTAAGTCTTTTGACGAGAACTCTTACAAGATGCCAGTTCATGAGAATTTCATACAGATACTTTTCCCGTTGATAATTGGTATTTTGTTCTTCTTAACAGCGTTGGGAATTAACCAAGCAGTTGGTCTAACCATCGATCGATACTTTCACGATGAATCGTTGGGCACTAGTACTACCCAGAATGTACTGGTGGGTTGGGGTTATGCTGTTATCGTGTCCGTTATGTTGGTGGCGTTAGTTTACTTTTCCAACCGATACATTCATGCTGGAAAAATTGGGTTAGACGCTCACGGTGAGACCGGACCTGATCTGGCTGAATTGCCAGTTGAAGCAATTTAAAGTAAAGTCATCAACTCACCATGAATCGTTCTGATCAGTTGATCGCTTATATCGAAGGTCGAAAGCAAGAAGCCATTGAAATCTTGCTGGCCAATGGCTGTACTCCAAACCGAGCTGCTAGTTGGGGAGAACTGCCAATCATGGTGGCCATCCTAGTTGGCAATATGGAAGCGCTTATGTCTCTGATCAAATATCGAGTCGACCTGAACTGTTATTACAACGGCAAGACCCCTTTGCAGTTTGCCATATCGATTGATCGATATGATATGGCTCGAGCCATGGCTCAAACTGATGGAGTGCAGCCCGATCTGCGAATTAACGATCAAAAGTTGACTCCATTTATGATGGCCGCCGACAAGAATCTGGTTGATCTGATGACCGATCTATTCAAGGTCGGGGCCAATGTTCATTGTTTGGATCGATACGGTTGTACTGTCATCGATCACATCGAAGATCCAATCCTCAAGATCGGTTCTCTTGTTGAGAGAACTAACAAGAAAAAGTAACTAACATGTTAGTTACTTTTAACAGTGGAACACCATTAATCTTTGGGTAGATGTGATAGGATGACATGATAGAAAATCCTACGAACTTCTATCTTTCTTTCGATTACGTAATCGCTCATCTTTTCCAAGAAGGAACCAGTGTAGTGTTGTTCATCGGTCAGTCCATATAACAACATCAACATCAGAGCCGGTTTGAATAAATTGTAAATGTCAGGTAGTTTATCCACCATGTGAACAGCCGATATAAACTGTTTGTCCAATGAATCTGGTTCGGTCATCATGGTATGAATTCCTTCAGCTAGATCATCTTCAACATCGATGATGTCATCTATCACTTGAATACAAGCTCCCAACATATAACCATCTTGATTGGGCGAAATTCCCATAATAGCCTGAAGAATCTGAACAGAAGTACCACCCTTATCAAAAGCCATCATTCGATAATCCTCGAAAGTCAGATCGGATTGTTTCTGAATTTCACAAGACATAAGTTCAGATTTGATGGCCGTCTTGAGATAAGGTTCAGCGGTTGGAACCAGTTCGATTATTCGATGATAATGATAGGACAGTGGATTGTCATCGAATTTGTTGGTTAACATACAACGTTCGACCTGTTGAATCAATTGGTCTTTGGCAGTTTGATCAATCGAAGAATCATCCAAGTAGTGATCAGCCAGCATATAGAGCATAGTGAAACTAAACAACGCATCCAATTGATCTTGGATATTGGTTAGATTGTCTTGGTCGTGTATCAATCTGAGGGCTAAACCACAGTAAAAACATGCCGCTCCAGTGGTCAAGGCCGATTCGTTGATTATCTGTTGGTTGCCGCAACTGATCACTTTTTCAGTAAACAAACGGAGTGGTTGTTCTATCGCAAATTTCTTGAAACCATCACAGATGACTGACATCATATCCCTGTCTACTAACCATCGATCAATGGCGGCCAAGGTATCCACCAAATGATCCTCCTCTTGATAATCCATTTCAGTAATACGATAATTCACAATCAGCAGATATTCGGCCTGTCAGAAATGTGGTTGACTAGGAACTGGGTAGCCGTAGTTTTGGCTTTGATCATTGTAGGACTAGTTATTGCGTTCATTGTAGTTTACTATCAGGAGCACGATGAGGATCCTAGGCCTAATGATAAGCCATCGCCAGATAAGCTGCTGTCGGCCGATGACCTTGACAAGCTTACTAGTTACAAGAATCGACGGGTTCACGTCTATCATTGCAATCTTAAGCAGGCCCATACGGCTCGCAACAGCAATCAGTCGGTGATTATCTATTTGGACTACGATCTTCGAATGTACAAGCCACCGGTTGGCATTGCTGGTTATTCGGTTGGAGCCGATAAGGTGACTCTGAATCAGATCCTGGATGATGCTATCACAGTGGTCAGGAGCCCTGAAGAGTTGGAGCGGGTTCTGCCCATTCTGAAGGAAGCCAGTGAGTATTTCTCTGGTATCAGGGTTATTTTCGATTACCCGGAATGGCGTCAATCTGGACCCGAGTTGTTGAAGTGCAACTTGATCATGATCGGATGATTGATTGTAAAATAATTAGACTCATGAGTCTAATTATTTTGGAGCTTGTCGTTGGACGAGTAAATTAGTTTAACGTCAAGCTCTCTTGGTCTTTCGTCCAACGTAGTATTCTCGGACCTCTTCCATGTTATTAAATTCTCGGGGAAGGTTGTTGTGCGACAGGGAAAATGTGCTTATTTTGGTCAGGTTAACCAGAGGAGACAAATCCTGAATTTGATTATCGTAAAAAATGCAAGCTTTTCAGTTGGGTTAATCTACTCACAGGAGACAAGTCTTGAATTTGGTTATTACTTAGATCTAAAATTTCCAATTGGAACAGTTCAGACAAAGGGGAAATATCTCGAATTTGGTTTTGTGCCAGGGATAAATCTTTTAGTTGGGTCAGTCCAGCCAAAGGAGACAAATCCCGAATTTGGTTCCCGGTTAGATTTAACTTTTCCAGTTGAGTTAATCCAGCCAAAGGAGAGATGTCTTGAATTTGGTTATCGTATAGATACAACGTTTTCAACTGGGGTAGCTTGGCCAAAGGCGACAAGTCCTGGATTCGATTACTATACAGAGACAATTCTTTCACTTGGGTTAATCCGATCAATCCAGAAATATCAGTTAATTTGCTGTTGTAAAGTGTTAAGGATTCATATGAATGAACATCCGGATACCACTTTTGAAGCAGTTCAATGGTTAACACTACCATGTTTACAAAGTAACTAACCAGGTTAGTTACTTGTTTGAGTTCGTCATTACTCGAGCTCTCTCGATCGACACAAACTTCTCGGGTCTCGGCCATTGTATTGTTTATCGAGGGCCCTTTGTTGGTCGACGACAGCCCATAAATCATCAGTCATGTGTTGTTGGTCAACGTGAGTAACTTGAAACCAATCTTTTCTAAAAGCCGCTTTCAGGACTTTACCAGTTCGGTTCTCGTTTGGAACCCAATACAGACAGGCCCCAGCTTCCATAGCGATGATATAGAACTCTTCGTCCATTAATTCAGAACAAGGACTCATGTATCGAAGCATGTTTGGAGTATATTTGACGGTGGCGATTAGAATGTTTTTGGTAATTTGTTCGCGTGGAAACAGATCAAGAGCTTGGCCGTTTAGTTTTACCACTTCAATGATTTCCTCTTCGTTCATCTTGAAACAACGTTGTTGACAACTTTGGCCTCGGTATACTGTTTAGTCAATCCTGAAATAATTAGACCCGTAGGTCTAATTATTGTTGTTGTGTCTTTACACAAAATGCATCTTGAGACTTTCCTCAAAATATTCTTTGATGGAACCTCTGTGGTTGTTCTTCTTCCATGCAGTGAACATGGCTTGGTCTTTCTCAGAAATCTCTGATTCCCAAATGTCAACAAGACCATCATCGACATCGTAAACCAAACCAGATGGGTACCTTGTAGGGTCGCCATCGCTTGTCTTGATGCAGGTCAAGTATCCATTGCGTTTGTAGTTACCTACAACGACTGTCCCGTCGAGCGGGATAGCAAAATCGGCATAATGAGAAATCCTGGCCGCCAACAAAATGTTGTGTGCTGTTGTCGGTTTCGGACGATCTGGGCAATATCCCAGATCGTTACTTCGGGACATTTCATTTCGGATAACCTTGTCCATCCAGTCAGCCCACTCTCTCAAAATTCCCTCCTCAGGCCTGTCAGCCGGCAGAAGTTTGGGAGCAATGGCCCTGATAGCATCGGGGCCAGAAGACCTGTAATGGATCTTCAGCGGAAACTCGATTTCGTTGTGCTGCAGAAGATAAACGTAAAGAAGCAGAAAAGGCTCTGCACTTTGTCTCGGCTTGTATCGGATGATCGGTTGGTAAAATCCTCCATCAAGTTCCAGTGTTGCATAAACATCCGGATAGATTTCTGAAAGTTTCAGAACGTCTTCCAATGAAGACACCTCGAAAATTGAATCCAGCCAATACATGATACGATCCTTATTTGTGACTTTGCCACAGAAAACTATTAATCACAAGTAATAATCTACAGATTGTCGTTAATCGATCTTGACGATAACCAGTTTCTTTCCCGACCTGAGTGGTGTTTCTATAATGTGAGTTTGGCGAAGATTCAATGCTCGATCACCGACCAAACTCAATGAATCCAAAATCAAGACAGCTCGATCACTCTGAATACACTTAACATAAGCTTCCTCCAACATGGCACAATTGGTGTAAGAATCCTGACCCAGAAAATCGTTATAACTAACATAGTTAGTATATGGCAAATCCAACAGTCGAACCAGATGGCAAGCGTCGGCTCGATCTTCAAACTAACATCTTCTGGGTTAGTCAGTTCGACATATCTGAGTTTGCAATCGGAAGTGGTTTTTGGTCCAGCATGTATCAGTACTTCATACTGGCTCTTGTTA
>LLEN01000170.1_pt1 | contig 13488 bp, 15 predicted proteins | sample 595881 | NCBI WGS metagenome assembly LLEN01 (sample SAMN02919314, study PRJNA255460) | bioreactor metagenome | biome: chemostat; feature: culture 2012_10.3; material: sediment; isolation source: day86 10degC chemostat 2012 inoculated with Wadden Sea sediment taken from... | place: Germany: Bremen ...
TACGATTTCGATGCACCATGAGCTGAAGAGGATTATTTCAGGGTTTCATTCTATTTCTGAGAATGTATCTTCAGCGTCGGTCGAGCTGACGGCTGTTATGGCGGAATCAAAAGCAAATTCAGAGCAGGAGCTGGCTCAGGTAGAGCTCGTGGCGACGGCAGTCAATGAGCTATCGAGTACAGCGGCCGAGGTGAGTGCAAATGCCGCGAGCGCAGAAGAGGCTGCGAATGTGGCTGAAAGCAATGTAGTTGATGGCCAGCAGGCCTTGCTTAGCTCAGATAAAATTTCCGAACAAATTGACAGTTCGATAAAAGAGTCAACACAGATCGTCAATCAGCTAAAAGACTATTCGAATGAAATTGGTACGGTTGTCGATGTGATTAACAGCATTTCTGAGCAAACCAATTTGCTTGCACTAAATGCGGCAATTGAAGCCGCACGTGCTGGTGAGCAGGGGCGGGGCTTTGCCGTGGTTGCTGACGAAGTGCGTTCTCTGGCGGCCAAGACACAACAATCGACTATTGATATTCAGGAACTTATTTCTCGCTTGCAAGAACAGGCACAGAAGGCCGATAGTTTTATGCAGTCTAACTCAGAGTTAATAGCAGAGTCTCTTGTTATTACTCAGCAAGTCGGTGAGGCATTTGGCTGTATTTCTAGTTCTGTCGCTCAAATTTCGGAACTCAATACCTTGGTGGCGACAGCCTCGGAAGAGCAGTCTGGAGTGACTAGGGATATTTCTGAAAATGTCATATCAACGTCTGATATCGTACATCAAAATGTGACTGGTATTGCCCAGAGTACCCAGGCAAGCGAAGAGTTGTCGCGATTGTCTGAAGAGCAAAAATCGTTGCTTGCCTATTTTAAGGTGTAGGCTCAGCTATAGTTCTGTCTCTAATAGTTAGGAAACATTGCGTTTCCTAACTATTCTCATCCGATAAATTTCCCCTTTCGAATAGAACACCCCTCAAATGAATTCTGATCGACCAAACGGTCTCGGTTTCCTGGCTACTAACAGTAAAAATAACGCGTATTGTACTAATCCAGCCTTTTAAATCCGCCATATACAGCAGTAACCTAGATGGTTCTGTAGTTGATGGCAGTTCTGTTGCAATGAACTGCTATACCATCATTCAAGCGGCACCTACGATCTCGGGAGCGTTTTATCATAAAAGTAGAATGGAAAAGCTATAAAGATGACAACTTGGATGGTGAGCTTACCGACGGCATATAACCTTGAGAAAGTATAAAATATACTATTTAGTATATTTTATACTTTGTGGTACATTGGTTGTATTCCAGTAACGAGTAAGTGAGAAGATGCATGCAAAGCCATCCAAATGACACCGCTAACCATATTGTTAAGCCATTGATCCTTAATAACAAAGAAGTTCGTGCTCTGCTGCCGCAGTTAGATGTTCAATTCCTCATGAAATCCTTGTTCCAGGCTCTGGGGCAGAATAAAGCCATTCAGCCGCCGCAGACGTTGGCACTTTTTCCGGAGAATAAGGGAGACTACATTACTTATCTTGGCGTGATGGCCAAAGAGGGTGTCTTTGGTGCCAAGCTTTCTCCTTATCTGGTTACAGGCGAGCTGCCGATCATCACGGCGTGGACGAACTTAATGTCAATGCAGACAGGGCTGCCATTATTGTGGTGTGATGCGGGTCAGCTGACGATTGAAAGAACGGCGGGGACAACCGCACTGGCGATCAATCATCTGGCTCCGAAAAATAGCCGTCACTTGGCACTGATTGGTGTGGGAAGCGTTGGTCTAGCTCATCTTAAGCATGCGATAGGGCTGCGTGAGTGGCAGACAATTACTCTTTATGCGCCTGAACTGGATAACGACTTAGAGCGGCAAGCAGAATTAAAAGCACTAGACTCTCGGATCCATATTCCAGGTTCAGTGGCTTGTTGTGTGGAAGACGCTGATGTGATCATGTTGTGTACATCTTCTGCTCACCCAGTTATCTCGCTAGATGATATCAAGAAATCGGCGCTTATCACTTCTATTAGCACGAATGCCGTTAATGCCCATGAAGTACCACCAGCTCTTCTTAATCATGCTGATGTGTATTGTGATTACAAGCAGACAACACCTGCCAGCGCCGGTGAAATGTGTCTTGCAGCGGCAGAACATGATTGGGACAAGTCACAGATTATGGGTGATCTGGTCGACTTAGAGGCAGGGACATGCCCTCTCCCTAATTATGACAAGCCAGTGTTTTTCCGCTCGATAGGGCTAGGGCTAGAAGATGTTGCTATGGCTTATGGTATATGGCAACTGGCGAATAAAGAATAGTGATCACGAAGTCTTACTAGATAATTGGATAATAAGGATAGGTTATGCGAATCAAAGAATTTGGTGTAGAGATTTGGATGAACGATTACGAGAACACGTGCCGCTATAACTTGGCGGAGACATGTGTTGAGTCATTAACCGTGGAACAGTTGCTGGATATGTCTGGTAAGCGTGACAGCATTCTTGAAGAGCTGCTGCCGATGAAACTGACCTACGGGGCCATTGAAGGATCTGATCGACTACGCGATAACATCACTGCAATGTATCAAAAGCAGCAGCGTGAAAATATCTTGATTACCCATGGCGCTATTGGCGCAAATGCTCTGGTTCACGAAACTTTGGTTGCCCCAGGAGACCGAGTTATTTCGGTTCTGCCTACCTATCAGCAGCATTACTCCATTCCGGAGAGTTATGGTGCCGATGTGCAAGTACTTAAGCTTCAGGAAGAGAATCAGTTTTTGCCTGATCTGAGTGAGCTGAAAAAAAACTTGCGACAGAGAATACCCGCTTGATTGTGATCAATAACCCGAACAACCCAACGGGTGCGTTGATGGATGAAGCCTTTCTTAAGCAGGTTGTCGATATAGCCCGTTCCTGTGATGCCTATTTATTGTGTGACGAGGTGTACCGGGGGACGGATGAAGATGGTGACGGCTTTACTGCCTCCGTCGCTGATATGTATGAAAAGGGGATCAGCACCAGCAGTATGTCCAAGTCTTTCTCTTTGGCAGGCTTACGACTCGGCTGGATCGCAGGACCGCTTGAAGTGATTCAGGCTGTCTGTATTCACCGGGACTACAACACTATCAGCGTCGGCATGCTGGATGATCATTTTGCCAGTATTGCGCTGGAGTGCCGTGATGTCATCCTTGAACGCAGTCGCCGTATTTGTAAGGCCAATCGCGCGACTTTGGATGCCTGGGTTGCAAAGGAGCCTTTGATTTCTTATATCAAACCCAAGTCCGGCACAATTGCCTTGCTGAAGTATGACTTTGACATGTCTTCCCGTGAGTTCTGCGTCAGACTCCTTGAGTCGAAAGGCGTCATGTTTACTCCTGGGAGTGTGCTGGAAATGGAGGGTTATGTCCGTATTGGTTATGCTAATAGCCCGCACGTCTTGGAAGAAGGCTGGCGAAAGTCTCTGAGTTTCTTGCCGAACTTAAGGTCTGAACCTGAGTTCAAGTTCTTGTGAATTAAACAGAGTTGCCCTCAGCCAAATATAGATATGACTGGCTGAGGGTGAAGGTGTCTTATATCTTACTTTTTATTTCGCGTAGATAGTTGAAAACTGTCGCTCGGCCCATACCCAGTACATTCGCGATATAGTCGGCTGAGCTTTTACCTTTAAATGCTCCTTCCTCGTATAATGCTTCCACCAGCACTCGCTTATCTTTTCTGGAAAGGGTAGGAATAGTTAAATTCATATTGGCTAACCATAAGTGAATAAAGCTGTTGACCTTTTCTTGCCAGTCATCATGAAATAGCTTTTCCGGTTGCGGGATCAGATTTTTCATTGGCAGTAAGAGCTCCAAGGCTTCTCGGGCGGCTTCAATTGGAGCGGTACTCATATTAATACATAGCATGCCGATGGGGGTATTCTGGTCATCCCGTAATACAACACTGGTTGAACAGATTTTCTTACCGTCCCAATTGAGTTTCTCGTACGGTCCGATCACTGTTTCCGTCTGTTCAAAGTTGACGTCATCCAAAGCTGCTGGATCGCCGATGTTTCGCTTAGAAATATTGTTGGCGATATGTACCACACTCTGGCTTTCCAGATCATGGATAATGACTTCGACATAATCAGAGAACAACAATGCGATGCCGTCAGCGACAGGCGCATAACGGTGTAAGAGTAACTCAGCATTCGTTTGCATTTTTTTTACTGTTTCCCCTGACTGGTAAAGCTCAACAACTACAAATAATGGTGGGCATACTACCGAGCTGAGTCATTTTTTTGTATAGAGGGGAGTTGTTCGCATTTTGGTTCGTGATAGAAGACGACAGTAAGCAAGCTTACAACCATTCATAAATTAATATTCCCAGACTGATTCGATTTACATAATGGTCATAATCGATAAGGCTTTCACCGTAACCGTTATAATATTGCAGATACAATTTTACGATGTCATAAACGGGGAATGCCCAGCTTAATTCAATACCGCCTTTATTATCATCAAACTTTAGATTGTTACGTAACAAAAGGCTGTACAGTGTTCCTTCATCTTTGTATGTCAGCCGGTAATTTCCATACCCCATGTAATCTTCAATGTTTGGGTTGTCGTCGTCTTCGGCACTTTCCGGAATCCGGTACCAAGGCTGAATTGATAATAAAAAGTTACCTTTAGATAATATAAAGTTCGCATAGACTCGATTCCAACTGCGAGATAACAACTCGGATCTTCCGTTAGATTGATGAACTAGTCCGAAATCTGTCTGTAACAAATTCAGTCCGAGTATATTTATATCTGAGTAATAGGTAGTAAAGATCTCTGGGTTATAGTTGGTTTCCCTAAATGGGCTGATTCGTCAGAATTATAGAGTTGCCACCATGCTGTTTGTGTATAACCAAACCATAAATCCCAGTTATCACTATACAAATCATCAATGATTTTTAGTCGGCCGCTGATTTGAAATTTTACTTCATATCGGTCAAGTTCGGCTCCCGGCTTGAGCTGTTCGAAAGCTTCGGTGTTGGGTTTTGCATTATAGGATAAGGGTAAAATATAGTTGGGTAGGTGTGGTGTAAGCTGGAATGTTTCACGGTCATTGAAATAATTTACGATATCATGAGCATCCATGGTGGTTAGTTCAAACTTTACCTGACTGCCATTATTGTCGTCGTAGCATTTTAACCTATCACTATCATCGAGAACGTCGGAACATGTCGGTTGAGCGAGACAATTCATTGCGTATGATGCCATCAAACCTAGGAAGATTTTGTTCAACATAATATGCCTATAGTTAGTGCAAAGGCTTGATTAAAAAGTTTTATAAACTAGTCCCTTATTAGCGTAGCTGAATAATGGGGGCGCTTAATAAGTCACGATAAGTGAATGCTGTGATTATCAATAAAAAGACCCCTTTTTTTTATTTCGAGGCTATTTATGCGACTAGTCTTTTGATGCAATTGGTGCTCGTTCCGATCACATAAACACAGCATTCAAGCAACTGTTTATTGACAATTGGTCGGGGGTTATTTAGTTATAGGGTAAACCTAGGTTGCTCGATATCTGTTTGAGTTTGAGGTATTTAGCCGCTGAATCAATGATAATCAACGAATACCAAGGTAATCATCTATGATGAGTCTAGCTGCTGCCCTGCAAAGAAATGCCAGTTGTAAACCTGATAAAGTTGCGATTATTTGCGGTGATACCCAAATCACCTATGCCGAGTTCGATATTCTTGCCAGTAAGGTGGCGAATGCTCTGATAGCGAAAGGCATCCAACCCGGCGACAGGGTGGCGCTGAGCTGTCCTAACCTGCCATTTTTTTTCCCATCATTTATTATGGTATCCAAAAAGCTGGTGCGGTTGTGGTGCCGCTTAATGTACTGCTCAAAGAGCGTGAAATTAAATATCACCTGGAGGACGCTCAAGCGAAGTTCTTTTTTTTGTTTTGAGGGAACTGATGTCCTGCCAATGGGAGCCGCCGGTATTGCCGCATTTAGTCAGGTGGAACACTGTACCGACATGGTGGTGATGACTGCGGATCAAAATCAACATTCTTTTAATGGCCAGCCTTCGTTTTCTGCTTTTATCCAGGAATGCGATCCTAGCTGTGACTATCTGCCGCGCGGTGCTGATGATACTGCTGTTATTTTATATACCTCGGGAACAACGGGGTTGCCAAAAGGTGCAGAGCTGACCCAGAGCAATATGATTTGCAATGCCTTGGTTACGGAAAACCTGATGGCCGCACAAGCCGATGATGTCCTGCTGGTAACGCTGCCGCTTTTCCACTCCTTTGGTCAGACCGTTAATATGAATGCCACTGTGTTCGCCGGAGCCACGATGGTACTGGTACCAAGATTTGAACCTGCGTTGGTGTTTGAATTGATCGCTAAGCATAAGGTAACGGTTTTTGCCGGGGTGCCGACTATGTATATCGCCCTTAATCACAGTCCGAACGAAATGGATGTATCTTCGTTGCGCCTGGCTATAAGTGGTGGTTCGTCGATGCCGACGGAAGTTATTCACGTCTTTGAGGACAAATTCAATGTGCCAATTATCGAAGGGTATGGGTTGTCTGAAACCAGCCCTGTGGCTTGTTTTAATCACTTGGATCAAGCACGAATTCCGGGTTCGGTCGGTCAGCCTATTCAAGGTGTAGAAATTCGCCTGGCGGATGTTCAAGGTAATCAAGTTGCCAAAGGAGATGAAGCGAGGTGATTATCCGTGGTCACAATGTTATGAAGGGCTACCTCAACCGTCCGGAAGAGAATGACAATGCGATCCGAAACGGCTGGTTCTACACAGGCGATATTGGCCGGTTTGATGAAAAAGGTAACCTGTACATTGTTGATCGGGTAAAGGATCTAATAATTCGCGGTGGTTTCAATGTGTATCCGCGTGAAATCGAAGAAGTCTTCATGACACATCCAGCCGTAGCAATAGTAGCTGTGATCGGTATTCCGGACCAAGAATACGGTGAGGAAATCAAAGCCTATGTTGTACTTAAGGAAGGCGCTTATGCTGACGAGCAGGAGCTTTTTGAATGGAGCAAGGTCCAGTTTGCTGCGTTTAAATATCCGAGGAGCGTAGAGATCCGCCCGCAGCTTCCCATGAGTGCAACGGGCAAGATACTGAAGAAAGATCTCAAGGCAGAGGCTCGGATGGCGCTATCAGCTGAGTAGCGCGTATCCAATGCGATGAGATGGTACGAGTTGTACGGAATAACTGGCAGGGGTTTCCCTGCTTTTTAATGCCTGCTACCTATGCAAAGGCAATGGTTTTTTTTCTTGTAAGTAGTAGGGCATGATAAGCACGCTGTCTGTATTAATGGGGCGCTGAACAAGACAGCAGCAGCTAAACTGTAGTGATATCAATGAAGGATTTGTCTACAGATCTCTTTGACTCGGACGCTGATTGTCGACGACAAGCTCTGAGGAGGAATAATGAGTAACTTACATGGCATCTCGATGGATGTTGAGCGGTAGATGAGATGGTTTTCATGGAATTCAAGGCTATTGGTACCCTGACTCATGCCGACTACGAAAAAAAATTACGCCAATGATTGAGGATGCACTGGTTGATATAGAAAAGCCTATTGTGAATGTCTACGTTGATGGAACTGAATTTCAGGGGTGGCAATTACAAGCCGCCTGGGATGATCTCAAGCTGGGTTTAAAGCATGGCAAGAAGTTCAATAAAGTCGCTTTTTACGGAAATAGCCGGTGGCAGGAAGTGATGTCCAAGGTGGGGAGCTGGTTCGTTTCTGGTGAAGTGAAGTATTTTGAAGAACCTCTGGATGCGCTGAGCTGGTTAAGGGGATGATATTATAGCCTGTCTCACATTTGTAGCTATAGTATTGAAATTACTATTGAATTAGAATATGCGACCTATCTTATAATAAGCATTGAATATGGCGGGCTAACAATCCTGCCATGTTCTGTTACCGAGCTTGGAACGTTAGCACTAATTTACAGGTTGAATATGGATATTAATAAAACGGCGGCTGCTTTACTGTTTGCATTACTACCGATCGCGGCTATCGCGGAGGACACGGAGCAGCTTGAATCGCCGCTGAGATATTTCGCAAGCCTGAAGGGCGGGGCTAGCCAACTCAGTAATTCAGATCGTGTTGTACTTAGTAATGGCAATAAGCTTGAAGCGGAATCAACAACGAGTGAAGGGTTTGCTGGGTTGGATATCGGCGTGTATACACCTGGAGGCAGGAGCCGTGTGTATTACAGTTTTGAGCAGCATAAATCAGAAACGATGTTCAAAGATACGTCAGCCTATGAAACGAAAGCCAATATGCATCTGCTAAGTGCAGACTATTTGTTTCGCCATGAGAACTCTGTAAGTCCTTTTGTTGGTTTGCATTTCGGTTATTCATCCGTTGAAGCTGATTCCCGCTTCCCGGATGGGTTTGATGCGAGTGGAATTGTATTTGGTTTGCAGGCAGGTGTGAGTTGGAAGGTGGTTGAACAATTTGGGCTAGAGCTTGGGCTCCGTCATTCGCTACTTCCTACGGATATTGAAACCTGGAACGGCGTCGATAGTGCTGGAAATGCAGTGAAATTCGAATCGCAACAAAACGGCGTATCGTCCTTTATGTCGGTGCTTCCTATATATTTTAACCGGTATATATATTGCTCTTGGTGCCTGATCTGATTGGTTGTGGTTTCATGCTTCGGTTTACTACCGGTTTCAGCTGCGTATAATGCCCTGCTAGTTTAACGACAACCATTATCAGTAAGGACTTCAGTTTGAAGCTATTTGTCAAAGATCTTACCGTCATCGATGCCTCTTACCTATGCGCACAGCGAGGTATGGTCGGAGAAAGTTGGATCCTCGATGTGGTGATGTCGGGTGAGCTGAATGAAATGAGCATGGTGCTTGATTTCAGCCGAGTCAAAAAAAACAAATCAAACAGCTGGTGGATGAGTATGTCGATCACCGTCTGATTGTGCCTGCTCAGAATACCCGTATTTATGTGGCCGAAAGCCAATCTGGTTACACGACAGTAGATCTGCTCCGTGACGAGAAAAGCATTCATTTGAATTGCCCGGATCAGGCCTACTGCTTTATTGACGATGATGCAGTAACGATTGAATCAGTCACCCAGCATTTGTACCAGGTTCTTGATGGTAAGTTACCTGCCAATGTTCAGGGGCTGGAACTGACGTTACGTCATGAGAAAATTGACGGTGCTTTTTATCATTACAGCCATGGCCTTAAAAAGCATGATGGAAATTGCCAGCGTATTGCCCACGGTCACCGTTCTCCGATAGAACTGTATGTCAACGGTCAACGCGACGCTAAGCTTGAACAACAGTGGGCGCAGCGCTGGCAGGATATTTACCTGGGTAGCAGCGAAGATGAAGTGGCACTTTCAGCCTGAACCTGAGCAAGCATGCAGCCACTGTTTCTGAGTCAACCCACTATGGTTTTTGTTATCGCGCCCCTCAGGGTAAGTTTGAGCTGGCTATTGCCCGTTCGGAAACCGAAGTACTCAGTACTGATACTACTGTGGAGTTGTTGGCGCAGTACATTGCCGAGCAGGTAAGCCCTATAGTTGCGGCTAAGCCTCTCGAAGTTGTGGCCTACGAAGGGGTTGGCAAAGGCGCCATGGCTTCGAAATAAGCACCTATAGCCTATTAAAGCCCTTATCCTCTAAGGGCTTTGCAAATTATGTTCCTTGTTCCCCCCCCAAAAAAAAATTATTGCTTCCGTAGTGACTTTCTTGCCCAGTCATGGATCAGCTGTTTTTCGTAGACAAGGACTCTGTCCCTGCTCATACCTAATACGCTAGCCTGATAGTTCAGGTTAGTTAGCCTTACCGTATCTGATTTTACCGCCGTCTTGCCCTGCTGCACCTGGTAGCTAAAAGTGATTGACGGTGCCGAAATGCTGGTAAGGACGCAGTTTCTGGCCGGTCTCTGAGCCGTAGCGAATATCGCCCGCCAAGTCTAAATTGTTGACCTTGATAGTTAGCGTCTGCTCCGGTGCTAGGTAGATTTTTGCCATGTCACTGAAATACTCGCTGAGAATCTCGAACACACGCTGCTGGAAGCGGGTTTGGCTACCACCCGGCGATCTCACATCTCGGTAGTTTTCAGGGCTTGCCCAAGTCACAGATGCCGGTGGAAAATCGATGGTTTCATCGGCGATGGAATAAACACTGAACAAGAGAAGGCTGGCAGTAAGCCAGATAGGACGTTTCATGTGTGAGAGCCTCCGCATAGCTTGCGTTCAAGCTGATGACACGGTTTGGCCTGCATAACAGGTCGTGAGATTTATATTTTTACCACTCTTAAGTTTATCAAACCCAGCGGCTTGTGTGATTGGACCTAAATAACAGTGACATAGAGCCTCTTCCCACATTATCGGCTCGGCTTTGAGTGATTTGCCTGCAGACTGGAAGAACAGACAGAGTGTGCATGGATGCAAGGAGTTTTTTTTGTCTCAACGTTTAATCCAGGTAATCGGTAGCTTGGGTATATTTAGTGGAATAACCAGTCAATGAATGACATGGCGCTCAATATTAAACACAATGAGCATGCAAATCATTATCATTTGCGTCTGGGCGGTTTAACCGAAATGTCGCTGCTTTAGTTGCTTAGGTCCTGATTTTCGATAGGTTGGTCTGGTTATATTTGACGAGCTATCTATCCCCTAATTGCCCTAGCCAAGTTTTTGGTTAGGGCTTTTTACTTATCAGGTCGTTAATTGAGAAGGGGGAGAGTGACGACGTTTCATATTCGCGACCAGTGCGCCAGTCAGGATAAACCCCAGAGCCAGAATGATATTGAAAGACCAGCTGTTTATTCCTGCCAGTGCCAGAGCTACCGATGATATCAGCGGGGCACTGAAGCTCAGTGAGGCCAGCAGCTGTTTATTGCCGAGCTTGAGACCGATATCCCATAGATAGAACGAGCCGCCCACCGGGCCTAGCCCAAGCAGAACAATCCCGATCCATTCACTGATGCTGAAATCCCAGTGGCTGGTTTCCAGTTGCAGATGGGCAAACAGTGATAGTAGGGCAACGGCTGCGGATAGCCAGCCAATATCGTCGACTTTGTTGTTCGATGTGGACAAGTACCAAGAGTAGCTCGACCAGATCAGCGCGCAGGCAATTGCTAGCAGGTAACCGGTAAGATGAGCTTGGCTTAGTGACAGGTTAGCATCACCGATAATAATGAACGCAATACCGACGAAACCAAGACAGCCACCGCATAAAGCCTTGATAAAGGCTTGCTTCGTTGCAACAAAAATGGCGAGTAACAAAGGCCAGAAGTAAACAATCAGACTGACTTCAATAGCCGGCGCATATTTCAGGGCAATGAAATAACAATAATGAAAGCCGAATAATCCTGTTATGCCTAAAAGCCACTGCGCTACTGTTAGTTGGGGCTTGCTTAATATAGCTTGGCCAGTAATGATACGCTTTGTCACCATGATGAGTGCCGAGATACCAAAGCATAATGACAATAACTGAAATGCCGGTATTTTGGCGGTCATGGTGCCGAGCAGGGCAAGTAATCCCCATAAGATAACGGCGATAACTCCATATAGTGTTGCCATGATATAGCTTCCTTAATCTGAGTTAATGATAGAAAGGATAGCTGTATCAACTGACTTATTGTGTGCTGAAAGGACGCTTGTGTTGGTTGAAAGGTTGGAGTTGATTCTCTTTCTATCGAGAGAAGGCGGTTGGCGACAGACCAAAGAACTCAGAAAATCGGCGGCTAAATGCAGACAAGTCAGTGTAGCTACCTGCTCAGCGACAATGCGGATCGGAAGATCGGTATGGGCCAGCAATGCTTTTGCTTTTTCCATCCGAAGCCGTGTGACGTATTGCTGTGTTGTCATCGCCATGCTCTGCTTGAAAACCTTTTTAAACTGGGTAGGGCTGAGGCAGGCATGCTGGGCGAGTTCTTGGATCGATGAAGTATGGCTGAGATCGTGCTGGATCACTTCAATGACCCGATCGATACGCGGATCTATCTTGGCGCAACAGGTTTGCTGGGCGATGAGCTGATAAAAGAGATCAAAGGTTATTGCCTCGACCCCTTGGTTAACTTGAGACTCTAGCTGTTTGTCGATGAACTGAATGTAGGCTAGCAGAGGGGGACTAATAGAGAATTTTGCCGTCGATGTTTCTGTGATATTGGCTGGTAGCTGTTCAAGATCGGCGACAAGAAACCGTGCAGCCTCGTCAGCATGAAAGTCATGCCGTTGTCCTGCTTTGATGATGACGCAATCACCTAATATGACCTTTCCTGAGTAGTCACCGACCTTGATATTGATAGAGCCGCGCAGCGGCAATACCAGCTGGTGGTATTCATGAAAATGGCTGCGCATCCGACGGGTGTAGGAACGGATTGATAAGCGATTCAGTATGGTCAATATAGTCTCCTCCGGAGTGACACCTTGTGCCTGCCTGAAAGCAGTGTGCCCCGGGGATGTCGTACTCATTGGAAAACGACACCTGCGCATTGTTATTTGTTAGCTAGATTCTCATAAATATATCTTTCTTGTTAGGAAACAACAAACAACCTTGAACTATACTGACAAGATTGTTTTTTTTGAATTAACAACTTAAAGATATCGGAAATAATAATTAGCTTTATTTATGTGGCTTTTCGACCGATAAGCAGGAGGTGGTTGTTCTATGTCGTGTCACTTTATCCCCCCCCTGTTGTTGTCTGCTTTTATGGCCGTTAGTCCGGTCCTCGGAGATGAAAGTGAAACGGCTCTTTCCATATCATCTTCCGTATTCACTTCCGTATCTGGGTATAGCAACTCGAGCTGGGAAGATCAGTCTAGGCCTGACAGTGTGTATGACTCCCCTTATTCGGTTGCACTCTTCTCGGCTCCAAGTGGTGAGGATGCCGATCGGCTGTGGTCCCAGACCAAATCGGTCGCTTGGTACGGGGTAGGAGTGGCTGGCTTCATTGCTTTGCTACCGGAAGACGTTTCGAACTGGGACAACAGTAGTGAACGCTTGCTGGAAAAATGGTGGAACAATGTTAAAGACGGCCCGGTTTGGGATCGGGATATTTGGTATATCAACTATATCGGGCACCCTTACTTTGGTGGTGTCTATTACCAGGTTGCCCGAAAGTCCGGCTTTCGCCAGTGGGATGCATTTGTATACTCTTTTCTGATGTCTACGTTTTACTGGGAGTATGGCTTGGAGGCTTTTGCGGAAATACCCGCCATACAGGATTTGGTATCAACGCCCGTGCTGGGTTGGGTGTACGGTGAGTGGGCATTCAACAAGGAGCGCGAAATCATTCAGGGCGGCGGTAAGGTATGGGGTTCCTCGATGGTCGGGGATACAGCACTGTTTTTCCTGGATCCGGTAGATAGCATCGGTCGCGGTATCAATAACCTTATTGGTCGGGATGTCATCAAGGCCGGCACTGGTTATATCGGCTTCAGGATGTTCAGCTGCCGAGCGGAGAGGTGGATACGCAGTTTAGGCTCAATATGAATTACAGCATTGGTGAG